>Ga0224511_10004630_pt1 | contig 10479 bp, 3 predicted proteins | sample SF_May12_sed_USG_2_FD_169988 | JGI IMG/M metagenome (GOLD analysis project Ga0224511, IMG submission 169988) | Sediment microbial communities from San Francisco Bay, California, United States - SF_May12_sed_USGS_8_1 | ecosystem: Environmental > Aquatic > Marine > Sediment | place: USA... | reverse complement strand
AGGTTCGTGAAGATATAGTGCTACCCCCCCCCCCCCCCAAGAACTTTAAACTATGGTTAACCAACTGCACTCAGAGAGCCACCGAATAGGACTGAAGACAACAAAGCAAAAACCCAGACAATGTTCAGCAATATTGCACAAGCACACAAAATAAAAGTAGAAAATGAAGAGCTTGAAACAGTAAAACATCATATCTACTTTGGACAGATGATTCAGAATAATGGTAGCCAGGAAAAAGAACTTAAAATCATAATAATAAATGGTAAATGACAATTAGACAAACACAGAACAGATGACAGAAGCGAAGGTGATCACATCAAATCAGGCGATCGACTGATAGATCACTGATTAAATTGATCAAGCTTTCCAGAATGCAGAACTATTCACAATTCCGTTGTGATCGGTGGTCAGCTGGCCGGCGCACAAGCCTCCCGGCCAGGGTGTTCATGGCTGTGACCATGAGCGCTTGGCAAACTTTGACAGTGAAATGTAGGCTATGCTTTAAAGCATTGTGCCTGAGCTCCGTGCTTCAACTTTTCATATACCTGATGGTGATCGTGATGAATCAATCAACAATCGATCATCACTGCTACCATATCATGCCCAATACCATGAGATGAGCTCAAGAAATAAGCTCAGATATGTAGAAACATGTTTCTACGTATAGGATACAGCTGGTGTTACGTTAGTGATAGGTGGATCTATGTAATTAGCGGCACCCCAGTGTCGGCACTTGGCTGGTGACACACATTTTATTTACATCAAAGTACTTTTGCTTCCGGTATATTAGTCAAGACAAAGAGTATAATCTCAGGTCAAGGAAAACCTCGGTAGAACAGTAAATTTTAAACTGCATGATCATTGGTCACTGTCTGACCAGCGCTGAACAATGTAGCGCATGCAGAACAACGTTGGCATCAGCAGTATTTTGGCAGCATCCACGCGGTCACCCTTCATCTAAGCTCTGTTTTACACATACGCAGTTGGTCAGTCCATGGAAGTTTGGTTTTAGGAACATGGAGAATGATAGTTTACAGTTATATCAAACAAGGAGAAACATCAGCTATCACGCCAGGGGAAGCCTCTCATTCATTCAGTGGAAATGGATGACACTTGGTGTTTCAGCTGTCAGAAATTGTATCTGCCTCGCGTAATGCAATCTGAGTCACGGTGACTGGCTGGTGGCTTATCAAGATAATTTCAACAAATTCAGCTACGAGGTAGTTGTGTCGCTGCATCCTGTCCAAGAAAATATTTCACCTTTGATATATTTGCAGTTATGTTGACAAAAAAGCGTTGTGAACATTGAAAAACCCTCCAGAACGAAAAACCTCCAAAATAGTTGATGGTGGCTTGGTCGCATTGCACTAGCCAGACAATTTTTCACATATATAACTGATGACGGAATACGTTTTTATTAGTCACTTAGGAGAACCTGTTCACACATAAAGGTAGGACAACTACTCATTCATACTTCAAAGTTCTGTTAGGAGAATCATTGCATCAATTTAATTACACTGCAGTGCTTCGGGGAATCCCAACTTTGGGCTCTGATTCATGTCTTTAAGCTACACGTAGTATTATAGTGGCATTTCGTCGTACCAGCAGCACCCATTCCGCTACCAGTGATCAACTCCTGGGCCACCCCTTCCCCGTCCATATTCAGATAATGCAGCAGACTTAGCTTGGCAGAAGACCCTATACGCCATGAGTCTAAAGTGATGTGGACATGGTTTATCAATTCTATTCTAAGTACTTTTTGTATACTACTGCGTCTGTATTTTAACATTGACCGAATTTCCATTTTATATGTAGATCAGAGATGGCCACGTCTGCAACGCAGCAAACATCGCTTTTAAACATGCATGTAATTCAAACCAATGTACTAAAACGTAAACAAGAAATTCTACCAGACGAGCTTTGGACCCAAACCAAGTTGATACTGAAGGCAACTCCGCAGTTCTATCCAACGCAGATAGTATGCTATGGACTAGGCAATCTCCAGGATGAAAGTCTACACAGCCACTGTGGTTCATGTTGTAACAGTCAGGTACAATGCACATTTGTTCTTTGTCTTAAAGAACACTTTCATCATCTAAATGTTTTCATGAAATAGCTTGGCTCTATTTCCTCATTATTTTATACTATTCAAGTATTCAACTATATTTATGGTGCTGTGTTGAGCAGTGACTGTGTTAAGTGTCACTTAAATACAATTAAGGCAATAATTATGCAACATTTGGCAAAGAGTGCTGATGAAAGCAAGCGTACTGGGTTGTAATGCAAATTTTTTTCATTATATTGAAGATTTTGAATGAGCTGTCTCAGACACAGCGAAAAACTCTTCCTGATCTAGATATAATTCTGGATGAAGCACTGAAACTAAAGCAAAAACTTTTAGAAGATGAGCTTTGGACCCGAATAAGGGAGATACTTGATGCAATACCACGGTTCCGTCCAGTGGAGATAGTATGCTACGGACTAGGCTGTTTGCAGGATGAGAGTCATCATTACACCTGCATGTGGTTCCTGTTTTAAAAGTCAGATACAATTCGCTTTTTTTCTTTGTTTTAGAGAACACTTACGACATCCGACTGTTTTTTTGTGTGATCCTACATCCACAAGCGCTGATAAATGCGTTTTCGTTTCATTAGGCATGATGTATGTACAACCGAATGACAATGAGAATAGGCGCGTCAATTTGCCGACCTTGTTCTTTACGCTAAATCGTCTGTATTTTTTGCTTGAAAATATCCTTTACTTGAACTATTACCAACTGAAAATAATTCAAGTCATTGAAAATTGTATACCAACACTGGATAAGGACAGCATGACTACCCTAGCTCCGAGAAGAATACCCTGCTATTTTTGTACCCATTCAATTGGCTACAGAAAAGAGATTACATTGCACTGGTAGTCATCTAAAGCAAAGCCTTGGATGTGAAGAGGGCTTTCAAAGTTTCCATTAGTATTGCTGATATATCACATAACAGCAGCAGGATAGCTCAGTGCATAGCTAGAGGGAGGATAGCTCAATGGGAGAATGAACATATCTCACTGCATGCCCTGTGGCTGCGGCCACGGCGGAGTACTTTAAGGCATTTTTCCCTAGCTGATTACACTCTGCCAGCCCTTCCTGAGCCAGTGTGGCAGAAAATGGCTCAATCTTCCCTAAATAGCACCGCAAAACTGTGGACGTTGAGCAAGAAGCCTATGACCAACCATGGATAGGCAATGGGTGAAAAAAGACCGCATTGGGGTGATTTATTTTATAAATGTTGTGGTCAGCTTGTTTTTATGTTCTATATTTGTTCTTGCCATCTAATAAACTCACCCAAGTCAATGTCTCTCTCTGACTCAATGATCACCCTGTATCATAGAGGATAACTCTATACATCTGCCATCTATACATAACCCTGCTGGTGTCCTTTGGGTTGAACCTAGCCAGGTTACCTGGCTCTTGGGGCGGGCAGGATAGTGGGCGAGAGAAACAGTATACTGCTTCTCTCGGTTGAACCTAGCCTATTATGAGGTCATGCTTGCTGTAACTGATTTCGGCTTTTCTAAATCGGCACATGTGTCACAGGCTTAGCAAAAGTAGGAGATGCAATGTAAGGAACGGGAGAACTGCGACTTTGTCACTTGATAGCGGCAGAGCCTAGTGGCTAAAGCACTTGGCTCAAGTTCCAAAGATCAGGAGTTCAAGTCTTAGTCTGGGTATGTGGGTGAGCTTCTTGCATAAATGATAATTCCCAGGTGCTTCCTCTCTGGTAAGTCTCCTGCTTCTACGAGGTATGCAAAATAAGGTGGCCATGCAACTAACTTCCTGTGTTGAGCTATGAAACAGCATAAGCACCACTTTGCCCAACTTTGTTCAAAGTCCTATCCCCAATAGACTTTGGAGTTGAGCTTTGTTTTAATAAGGGTTCTGCATGCTGGAGGAACACAAAATTTTTGTGGTCAGAAGCTTGGAGAGGATAGCACTATGGTCTGATTATCAAAAAAGCAGTTAAAAGATTTCCAGCTTTACATTGCAGCTACAACTACAAGTAAAATGCGGGAGGATGGCTGACGGCTATTGGCAGGAGGTTACATAACAGAGTTTTTTTTTAGCCATTGGCTAAAAGCAAGTAGCATCCAGCAGTGGAGCCCAGGATACCGTTATTCGAAGTGGCCAGTGTATTTGCTAAAGACGTTCGGCTGGCCTGCCACGATGTAAAGGGTTGATCAAGGTTGATGATTCGGTAAACAACCATAACCTCCTAAACATACCAAAAATAGCTTCCATTTTTCTTTCAATTCTCTCTAACTTTTCATAGTTCCACTGGCTATCAACTGTATTGTATGTGCAATACATGAGTGTTCTGGTAGATAGAATTGAACAATAACATCATACAACTTTGAAACCTCATTTGCTAGGTGTGCTATTATTATGTATTTACCTTCTCATGCAGTCAACCCATCCTAGTTATCACCCATAAAAGTATTTGGCAATAGAGAATCTGATCCCCATTCCCCCCATAGCTATAGGATAGGTTAATTTATAGAGTTTGTTTAGGTTCAAGAATCAAGTATCACATTATTCACCACTTCCTTTTCTCATTGGGTACAAGCATGACTAACCGCCCTATATTGTTTTCTACATTGACCTCTGCAGTGACCTCTGCATAGTTGTCCTCTTATACCCGCAACAAGTAATTATCAACTAGTCAACTATCACGGACAGTCAGCCGCTGAGGCTAAATATAGGTTACTATATCTTCTGTCGCGAGCGAGTGAATTCTCCGGCAAACTATTCGGCTAATTTGCTTTAATTGCGGAGTAATGAATCCCAATAGAAGCTCATCAACCACCAATCTGCTGGAAAGCGTTAGACATGCGTTCAGACCATTCGCCAGTCGCAGGTTTAAAGTCAGTCTGAACACAGGTAAGTTCAAACGAGAGAATATCATTGGCATTCATTCAATGAGCTGTACTACGCACTTGACTAGGCACGAACAGTATCTACACATCTACCACATTAGACATTTGTGAGGGTTTCCGTCTATGTTTAGTTGAATGTCTGTTTCGTGTCTGTTCTCACCATTCACACTTACAGAGCTGCACTCATGCTGTTGTGCACTTGTAGTCTTCGAAGGTCTTGCTGCTGTTCTCCATAGCGTTCAATAAACCATTACGTCAGATTATGGTCTAGGATTGCTAGTCTCTCAGTTGGCTTTCACATATCATAACACCATTAGGATCTCAGACACATTGGCATCATCCGAGTGCCTATCTTACTTTCGAGAGGAGAGATAGAATAAGTAAATCCGGTCATGGATGTCTACAGATACTGGCTGTGTACTGGAACTACATACAGAAATAGAGCAGGTCTGTTTGGTCCATGGGATTATCCCAGCTAACCTGAGGAATAGTCTATGGGTTCGCTTTATGGCAGCGAGAGCTGGTTTTTGTAGCGACATATGTTTTAGGGCTGCCATAATACACGAATAAACATCATGCATGTTTTTCTCCACACCTTCCTTGTCCATTGAGATTGAGACCAAAAGACAAGATTATCATCTGGGATCATAACGATTCATCAGTATCATTATTTGTGACTTTTCATCAATCCATAAATGGAAATCTGGAATGATTCATTCAAGGATTGGCCCATCTGTGAGCGTATTTGATAGCTTTGTAATATCATCTAGAGTCCTAGAGAGCTCTGGTATGGGGCACGCACGCGCTAGTGCAGGTTATTGGTAGATTTGGGACAGAATCACTGAAAAGCTGAAATATCCTCTAATGGGTGTTTTACGGATATCCACATAACTAAAAGTTTTTTCGGTACATACTTGTTTCGTTCGAGGAGCCCTGAAAGTGTATGACAACACATAGACGGCATATGGCAGCCTGAAAACCATCCATGTGATGGAATCCAGTGTGTAGTATATTGCATACTGCAGCAAGGGCAAACATCATAAACCTTCTAGTTTACAATACGCATGCCACAATGTTGGTTTATCACCTGTTTACAGCCCTGGCTCAGGAGCCTATAAACCAACTCAGAGCATAGAGCAGGTGTGCTGAACCTTTTTTCAAAAATGAGCCAGGAGCTTTGGGGTCACCAGTTTGAGCTAGGGATCATTCTTCTAAAATCCATTTGAATTATTATACCGGGAAATAAAAGTGTCCAGAAAAGTCACGACAGTACTTTTAAACATTTCCAGCATAAAAATTAACAATCATGTGTTCTTCACCTATCTTTGTCATAGGCTAGTGAGAGGCTATTGTTGATGGCATCGAAAAGCGCCAGTTTTGACCCAAGCAGACTCATACTGCCCAAACCGTAGGTTGGGCACACTTGGCACAAAGTGAGAATCATTAATCACAGTTTAGACAGTAGAGCATGGAGTTAGAGTCATTGTGTTATAAGGATAAAGTTAGAATCAGAATTAGAGTTGGGCTTAGAAGATACAAAGTATACAGAGGGACTACCACTACCTAGGTGATGGTAGAGTGAAGCTGAACTTTGATCTTGTTTTCAGAACTGATGTAGGCATTATTCTAGATATCACCACTATGACTTCCTGTCAGTGGCAGAGCCCTGAAGAGCTCTGGTAAATGGCAGATCCTTTTATCTGGCTACTATAAAATTACTGAAGCCAATGAGACCAGTGACCTATGCAATGAATGATCTAGTGTTATACCACTGCTCAGACTTTTATTTTGGCTATAGGATATAATAGGCTACACTAGATGCTGTAGGACACGTACTAACCTTTCATTTTAAAAGGTTCATCGGGACCTGCTACATATTCTGTCACTGTATTGAATGGCTAGTATGAGAGAAACCCTTAGCTGAAGATCACTACAGAGACCAGGACTGCCCATAGACATGAGGTTTTATATGGTTTGATCTGTGTAATGCTGTACAAAATGGACCGCTTTTTCACCACTGCAATTCAATCCCGAGTTACTTGTCACAGCTTTTGCTATTCGGTATATCAGTTTGCAGCAAAACTCCTATATGGTTGCCATTATCATATTCGGCCCAGTTATATTTTTATGATTACTACCTGAGAATGTCACTCATTTTTCCAAGGAATCATTGCATCATAGACTCCATACAAGTTATGTAGCTGATCTGTTATGTATCACGACCTCCGAATGTTAAACACTGACATCATTGCAGTAGACCAGTGATCCGGCTTACTGCGGTGACGGTTATCTTTCCCACAGAATATAATTCAATGGGCTTGCCTCAATAATCACACATGCCAGAAAGGCAGATTAAATTGCCAACGCAGTAGGACCAGTGACATAGTAGGACCCTTCTTCTTATCTCCATGACAGAACAGCTGTCAAGATTGGGGCAGAGATTTGCCTACTGAAGCTTAGACTCAGCGTTTCCCAGGGTGCGCCATTAGGAGACTTTCTGCTTGCACCCGCATGCCCCATAAAGAAGGAACTCTATGGGAGGGCTTCCTTTATTTAATGTCGGGATCCGAGTAGGGTGCTGGTATCCTGGACCCTGCTAGGGATTTACCACGAGTACTTTGTATTTTTTACCGTTACCACTATTGCTTGGCTTCGACCACTTCGCAGCTCCGCTCACAAGGACAAATGTGTCGATATTAGGTGCATTCGCGTGCTCGCGACCAAAACTTCTGAAAAAATTTCGGTCGCGAGCACGCGAACACACGGTCGCAGTGAGGAAAAACAGTCGAGTTCAGGATAGACTTTGATCGAATCAGAGTTGTCCTCTCCCAATTTTAGCTCATCGGTTAGAGCACAACGATCGTTCGCGATTCGTTATCTCAATGTAGTAATCGAGCCTCTTTGCGGTAACCTTGCGATAACCCGAGCAAGTGAATGCACCTTTAGGTAGACTGCATTGGGAATCCTACCAGTATCTTTGTACTGGAAGAGGTTTTCTATTATTAGTTTTCTGTGAAGTTGTCTTCTTTCGCCTCCGAATATTACTTGATGGGACAATTCCATAACTGTAAGGCACAAAGTTAGAAGATAACTCCATGCTGTAAAGTCACTCTGGAATTGGGACTTGTCTCCTCATGCAAAAAATTGTTTAGCTCAGTAGCATAGAGTTATTAGAGTTAGCATAGAGTAGAGGATACTTCTATGCTCAGTAGTGAGTAGAGCTAGGGCTTGTCAGTATTTTCCATAGTGTAGCTAAGCCAGAAATCCTTTATTCAGTGTCATGATCCGAAACCCAATGTAACTGTAATTCTTTCAACTTGATGGAGACCACATGCGCAAGTACAAGAAACTAGTTGACTTATTATCAATAGCCGAATATTATGTAGTTCTTCTTGTCACAAATCTCCTAGGAAGAAATGTTTGCTTAGTGCATAGCGCATTCAGCTCTGGATCAGGTGACCCAGGTTCAATTCCATGTTTGTGCCACACTTTGTGCATTATCCCTCATCGGATGAGGATCGCAAATAAAGGAGACCAACTCTTTGAGGTAAAACCTGGACCATCCTGAAAAGAAGTCAATGGCTTAGTGATGCCATCCATGTAAAACCAGATGATCTTATCATTTCATTTCACATTTCAGTCCGATTTCATAGCATACGTTAGGGGTACCTGAAGTTGTTCTCTAACTTTATGTAGGAGTATAGCTTGACACTCTCATTGGCATGATTTGTTTCGGACCAAATAGCCTGTGAAAGAAAAATAGGTGACCTCTACTAGACCATGTTCTGTCATTCCTCTTAGCCAACATCAAAAGTGAACCCCATTCTGCACACTTATAACAGGTTCATACTTGCCATATTAAACATGCATAGCATAATTTATTAAAGGTTGCCCAGAGTGTGCAACATTCCAAGCATTTCTAACCAGTGTCTTTGATACAAACATTTGAGTGTGCTGTGCATATATGGATGGTGTGATTTACAATTGGGCGGATGATATACGTATGCTCTCTTATCCTCTGACATAAAGGCATGGAGTTATATGGACCATCAGCTAGGGGAATGCCAGATTAAAAACAAAACCGTCTTGTCATCGTTTTAATTGGAATAATACCTGAAAACAAGCGAAATTCCTGTCATAAAAATGGCCCTATGTTGTTTGTTAAGAGCATGTACCGAACATTATCACCTCATGTCACTCGGTACAGGTGATCAGTAACAGTATTATAGAGTTATCCTCTAACTCTATGAACAGTATTCATTCCTGTCATGCTGATGGCATGAAATGATTGATCATTGCACCTGATATTCCCAGATATTTATTTAACTACGGGGAAATTAAGCATGTACCGATGACCAGTTGTGTTGGGGTGTGCTCTCCATGTCATGTGTAGAGTTATCCTCCTCTCTATGGTGGCACATTCAATAGGTACAATGAAAGTTTTTAGCCGATTTTGCATCAGGCACCACATAAAGTAACTTCTAAGCATGACATGAAACTAAATCGGAGCAGTTGGTTTGGTAACTTATTGGCATGACCAGAATAACAATAGCTGGCTTTTGTCATTACATTACATTTATTTCTGGGCTATATTTTAGAAATTGAGGGCTATTATCACCTATTTTCTCTGTAGTTTTATAGCGCAACAAAATTCACTGAGCTACTGCCCGGCTTTACTCACAGGGATGCCTCCTATCTAAATTTATTTGAATTGGCTGCAATAGCTATACTTCCTGGATCAACATATGATCAAACCTTCTCCGCTGGATGATTTATTAGTCAAATATACATATATCTTTCCCAGCTTCCTCGGATGGCGTTAAAGATACAAGGAAACACAACTCCAAATTACTTTTGACCTCTGACCCGTGAGCCGACACAATGGGGCTGATAGTATTATCAATGCTGCAACACGTTAACCGCCTCATTCACACAAGCCACTTCAGTGGCTTAACACAGGATTTATTTACTTTAAAATTTGCATAGCGACTACCAAATTCAGAGACATGAAAACTAAACGGGAAGCCGAGTCTCACCAGAGGCTGCAATCTCTTCACAACTCCACAGTACTCGCTCTCAGGGATAAACGTACGAAACGCCACGTAAAATATCTCACCTAATTATGCAATAATTTCAGCATGTGTTACCAGTTACCAGTTGTTCCCGCTACGTCGCTTGATTTGTTCATTGTTTTCAGATAAACGAATTAGTTTGAATAACAGTTTTCTGTTCGTTTGTAGTGAGTTCACCATCCAACAAGGATCAGACTAAAAGAATGAGTGCTGTCTGTGACATGCCTGGTAAGTACCCTCCCATACAGGCTTTCATTGTACCATCATCCATGCCTGGTAGCGCATATCACTACATGTCAGTATGCTCTGGTACTCAGGACATGTTTCCTAAAATTCATGCATTTGTGACATGTCTGGAAAGTGCCCCCTTTGGCTTTGATGTTTGTTATCCAGATACATTTTTTCTAGACGGTCACGTTTTGTTTTTATTAGGATGTCCCATGCATAAATAAGCTTGCTTTAGTTACCTATTTGACTGAGTGGG
>Ga0224511_10004629_pt1 | contig 10479 bp, 6 predicted proteins | sample SF_May12_sed_USG_2_FD_169988 | JGI IMG/M metagenome (GOLD analysis project Ga0224511, IMG submission 169988) | Sediment microbial communities from San Francisco Bay, California, United States - SF_May12_sed_USGS_8_1 | ecosystem: Environmental > Aquatic > Marine > Sediment | place: USA... | reverse complement strand
GAAACTACAAGGCCCAGTGCTTTCATATTTAATATATAACATCATCAAAAGGTCCTCTACCAAAGTTGTTCAAATTATGCCCCTGGGGTTCTCTATTATTGGATCCACTGTGACCTTTGACCTTTTCTTCAGGTGAGCGACCCAGGGCCCTCTGGGCCCTCTTGTTTAATTTATAGCTTGTATGTTGTATTTATTTTAAGTTTTCAAATGTATATGTTAAGAACTTATCACAAAGATTTTCAATAGTTAATTATCAACTGTTGTCACTTTCAAGTTTCTTGCATTTCTGCTGTGAGGCAGATACATGTAAAATCTCATTAAAATTGATTTTTTGACTGCATTGATTTAGTTGAAATAATCATTAGCAAATTGGTAACTATTTTTGTGAATTCCTTAGTTTGCAAAATGCTACAAATGGCTGCTTCTTTAATTTTTATACAAGTTAATAAATGTATGTGTAACTTGTATTATTGAGAATTAGTGTGCTCAGACCCAGAGCTTAGTAGGTCTGAACAAGGGTACAATACTCTGTCCAGGGAGTAGAAACTCAAACAAGGCTAGCTCATTTTTATGAATTTTACATCAGGGGCCATATTCATAAAGTACCTAAAGGTAAAAAAACTAATAAAAGTGAAATTTTTCGTACGTCCCTCTGGTGTTTGTTTTTACGATTATTTGAAAACATTTTACATAGAGTAGTACAGAATGCACCGTTTCGCAAAATGTCAAACTCTGCCCAATGCGGTAGATTTGCTTTGATCTTGTGAAGGGGTCTTTCTTTTGTGTTTTCTAAGTCAGTTTGTCACCTGACAATATAATCCTAATTTATTTGATTAAAATTGACCATGTTCTTTATAAATGATCATGATTGACAGTTGCGGAACGGTCCATTGGATTTGCAACCTACCATAATCTTTAAAATTTGTAATGTTCTCTGGTTTTGTTGTAATTCAATGCAAATGGTTTTCCTTAACTTCAGTTTTTACCGAAGGTGCTTTATGATTATTGCTTCTGCTTTTGATACCATTTACTTAAAAAGATTAAACAGATTTTTTTCACTTGTAGAAATATCAAGATTGTCAATGTTTTGTTCCCTTATGTGATCAAGCAAACATTTGCCCTGAATTCTGTGACTAACAGTGTGCATATCTTGCCTCTTAGTTGTTTAAGTTCATTTTAGTGTGATCACTTCTAATAATACTGTATTAGAAATGGCAGTCAGAAACATGAAAAGGCTGAAATAAATAATAATTATTTCTATGCTATAGTATGCAATACTGTCATTTCTATAAATAGTCTATTCACAAAACCTTGTCATTGCTATTTTGAAAACACAAATGCTGATAAAGAATCGTATAAGTCTGGTAAATATGACATACAAAAATTGTTTTTCTCATGCACAAGTCAAATCAACGTGTACACAATTACTGTTAAATGAGAAAAGTGTGCAATTGTCTCATTGTCACATTTTTCATGCAATAGCTCTTGTAAGAATTCAATACCAGCACAAATATTCAACCTGGCTTCAACATTCTAAATCAATAATCAACTATTTATGACAGTAAGTGTACACATCTCATATAATGACATTCCCATGAATATTGTACTGCACAAAACATGTGATTTCACAGTGTTATTGTGAATAGGGTTTAAGTTCTGTTCATATTTTACTCCTATTTGTTGAAATAAGCCTAATGTGTTCATTGGTCTCAAGACACTTGCAGTATTTCTTTTGATTAACTAAAGTTATGTGAATATGAAATGCTTTAAAACTACAAAACAATCTGTTGTGTTTGAATAGAAGGCCTGTAATGCAGTAACAGACTTTTAGATAGGGGCGACCTTTATGTCTCTAACAGGCTTTTGTACGATTGCATGTTAGAGTTGTCCTTATTTCACAGATAAAACACAACTGTATGACAGGTACAACACTTGAAAATTGGCGGAAGAATTGTGCAGACTTGGGCCATTTGTGAATTTCTTGTCAATTAATGTTTTTTATTTAACACCCAAGATTTTTGAAAAGTGCTTCTTTAAACTATAGTTTTTATTTACTCTGAGATTCTTTGTTTCCTAATCGGAATATGCAGCTCCTTGACTAACAAGAACACAAAAACTGATTCCCAATAAAGAGAAATGCCGTGTATAATGTAATTAGGCATCTGATCTAAGACTATTGATTAGTGTGAATATTTTTGAATTAAGTCATCTTTACAGATTTGCTTTAAGTAAGAAAGAATATTAGTGTCACAATGTTTGTTTATTTATTCATCTTTTCAGCAACATCATTTTGTTACTTTTCTATTTATGACATGCTCTTTCATAATAAAATTGTATCATTCCACATCGAGTTGTTTTTCTTTTAACTGTAAGAAAGACTGTGCAGAATCATGTAATTTGTTTCAGTTTCACCATTTTCAATCATACCATTATCACTATAAATAATAAAACCGGTAACCATAAGTATGTTATTTTGTTTCCATTTAAATACATTTTACTCTGTAACCTCCTAGAGTGGCACCTCTTACGAGCGGCTACCTCTCTCGACCGGCAAAAATATCTCTCCCACGCAGTGACATTGACCATTGAAAATAACCTCTGAGGAACAACACCTCTAGAGAAACCAAAATTTATATAGCCGTCTGATGTTGCTCTGCAGAGGTTAGACAGTAGATTGAAATATGTTACCAAAATATTAAATAAAAAGGCCAATGTCAGAATTATCAAAATAGACTTGCAGTGAATTTAAATGATCACATCTAAAGATCTTTACGAGAACATGTATTTAACTTATGTCATAAATGACTTGTGCAAGTTCACTGGTAGTTTGTTTGGTGTTTGTTATTCACAGATCTGCAGCTTCCACCGGTTGTTCCAATCGGAACTACTCGGCCAATTCCGCCTAATCGGCGATCTTGCCTCAGATGTATCAGGTGAAAGGATGTCTAACCCAAAACGCCTACACTGAAATATAGTTTTTACGAAAACCTACGAAAGCCGTTTGGCGATTACGAACGACAGAAAACAAACATGGCGTCGTTTGAACAAGGCACAATCGGAACTACTCGGCCAATTCCACCTCACCGGCAATCGTGCCAAGTAGTCTCAAATCCAAGATGGCGCGCCCCTACGTACATCAGCGAGATGGTGTGGTGTAGCCCACTGTCCAATGTGTTCAGATTGAGGTTGTTCCTGTCCATCTATTTATCGCCCATTGTTGATTGACGACTAGTGATAATTTTCTTTAAAATGCATAATTGCAAAATGTGTGTGCTAAAAAAACGCACATCAAAATACAAATGTAGTCAGAAACCTATTGTATCAGTTATTAGAGTAGGAATAATGAGTCAACATTTCAGTTTATCACAATCTAATGTCTTTGGTAGTAATTAATGGACAGCAACCTTGCAATTATAAAAAATCCCTGTTTTTGCACTTTTTTCCCCATCCTTTCAAAATGAAAATTTTTCACTGTTGACAACCATGGAAGAACATATTATTTTATTAATAATTAGGAAAAACAAAATTATGCATTTATATTGGTTTATTTTTTAAAACATAAAATCAAATCTAACGATTTAAAATCACATCCATGATACAAACCTAAACATGCATATTTTAATAAACATCTTCAATCTTTTAAAACGGACTTGTGTCTGCCTCATGCAGTCAGTATCAACATTTGTCATATTGACAAACTGTTTGTTGGACCATCTGAAATGATGGCATGTTTGACAAAAGGCAGGAATTTACGTTACGCCATAACGTACAATGTTATTTGGGCCTATAAAAAGACTGAATCTTTTGTGTATCACTGGTTACGCACACTAATAATGTTTAACATAACACACTTTACATCATTTCAAGCGTTCTGTCGATACGTTATTCGGCTGTGTAACAAGTTGAAGTGTGAGCTGAAATCTACTTGCATGTGAGTGTTGTACAGTAAACATTCTGTGCATGCTAAAAAGAAAAATTGTGAATATTTTTCTCGAGATTCATCCTTTCATTACTATTGGTATGAACGGTTTATACTGTTAGTAATAGGCAACAATATTTTGTTACAATTTTTCATCCATTTAAAATCCTAAACATCGTTAAAATGAATAATTTACACTAAAATATTACATAATTTATATATTTTTTATAATAAGTTAACATCATTAGGCTTTTTAGCTTACTATCAAAATTATATCAACAATGAAAGATGTCAGATTGTTATTTCACAACATCTGACATAAAATGATTGCACATATCAAATTATTGATACTACAATTTCTTGTACAATATACCATCTAAAATGATTAATAATTGTCCATTTTAGTGCCACCTCAAATGAATTAAACAGATTTATCTTTGTGACTTTGTCTCAACCTTTAAATAATGATCAGCAGAAACACTTTTTTTTCTACTTGCAAAACTTGCAAGGGAGACTAAACTGATTTTGTTGCACAAAAGATATTGAATTGCCTCCCTTTAATTTTTAAAGGACCAGCTGCAACACTTCTTCAATTAATTATTTACAATACTTTTTAACCTAGAACAACGAGCACCGCCATTAGTTTGGATTTTTCCAGCTTATTGTCCAAGGAAGACCACTCCGGTTTTCTTGCGCATAAATGATGAATTGTCTCCCTTGGCATTTTTAAAATGACTTGATGCACACATGTTTGACCAGTTTCTAATGGCCAGAATTGTTTTAATGCACTAGTAACACTGTTTTATTCCCTCATGTTTCTTGGTCCTCGTTCATGAAGGATGGAAAGTCCTCATCTCTTACTAGATGCTCTGAAAATAATCATGACACATTTTAATGCAAAGGGACATAATAAGAAAACACAAAAAATAATTTTACAACCCACATCATATATTTTAAATGAAAGGTAGTCATGTTTACTACTTTCCAGATAACTACTTTTCACAAAGGTATCATTTTTTAATATTCATTTTTTCAAATTTCGAAAAATGTCCACATATGGGTATATAAGCAACATAAACAGCTATATCTAATGGAGTTGTCAAGTAACTTGCAATTGGAGCAACCAACAAGGGCCTGTCCCCTTGAACCTATGCTCTAGGTGACCCTTGACCCCTAACACAGCTGTGAGGGCCGCTGGGGTTGGATGAGGCTGTAGTCCTAGCACAGGTATGCAAGTGGTGTTGATGTAACACTCACTCAATGAGGCCCATGCTTGACAACTGATCTTTTATCTTTTATTGTTATTAGATTTTATTTTTTTATTCAAAGGGAAGAAAATTTATCACACCCAAAACTTACTCTACAACTCTACATGCCCATGCTTGATAACTGATCTTTTTTAGTAATTTCACGTGTTAAAAAGCTTGAATTTCTATTGCATCATAATTGGGGCAAATAGTTAATGAAGTCACGCTTACAAAGACATATACTGCCTGATTAGATTGGCCTCTAGCTGCGTTTTATAGCCTTAGCACGAAATACTGTGAAATCACTTCTTTTAATTGGACATTTAATTTCATGTATTTAAATAGTTTGGCAGTCCATGAATTTAAATCCCAACAAAATATTTGAAATGTAACTTTTTTTTATAAAATTAAAAACAAATTAAAGAGTCCACGATCATGTCTAATGACTTTAAACCATGAAATTTCGAGCTCATGAATTTAAATGATTTCACAGTACTTTGTTTAGCACGAAACTCTAAATAATCAAGCCAGGGCCTCACTCTGTTGTGGTAGTCGTATCACGTCCTTGTCATTGATCGTCGTGTGGTGGATCTTCTTCCGGAACTTATACTTCACAAACAGCTTCTTGTCTTCTCCGATACATGGGTCATAAAACCCCGGCAGCTCACTCTGAAAACAAGTTTTATAGTCATAGTATACATACAATATTTCAAAAAGCCTCTATAAATACAAGGCGTAGGACATTTTTTGTAAATGCACGACATTCACCATAAATGTGTTTAGTAAAGTACCCCTGATGTCGCTTGGGAGGATTTCAGTACATTAACATAAATGTCCTACGGGCGGGTCACAAATTCAGATTTTATTGGTAGACTTTCACAAAGTTGAAATTATTGTTAAATTTTAAAAGCTTAAGGTATAAATTGTTCCATCCGATGTTATTGCAAACATATTTTACTCAGTTTACAACAGTTTCACTCTACGCCAGTGTAAGGTGTCTGCAAATCCAGGAGTAGTGAGTTTGAGCCCCAGACTGGCCACACATCTTGTGTCATTTGTTCATAAAATGATTAATACTGACATCCGACGCCTAACTGGGATTGTTTTACAGCAGTTAACGTATCGACAGAACTCATGAGATGACGTCTGATGCTCAGACAAAATTAACGCGGGAAAAAACATCTTGGGTCAAACATTGAATGTGCACGTAGCCAATGACACACAAAATATTCAGTCTTCTGTATTGCCTAAATGATGTGCGTTAAAATGTCATGTAATTTCCCGCCTTGCGTCTGACCAAACGTCATTTCTGATGGTCCGAAATACGAGTTGTGGATATGCCAGTTGTCAACAACAGGCTAATGTACATACATTGTATATGTGTCCTAGAAACTCTTAAGACTTAGGTCAGCTAAGATACCAAAGAAAAGTGTGGGCAGCTTTACTGACCACCAAAACATGACGGAAGCAGTGCTGCAACCAGCATAACATTAACACTGACCTTGCTGTCTGCCTCTGCTGAGATGAGTTTCGAGTCTTTCACCATGGCCTGTAATTGCATTGTCACATCTATACAGTCATCTCTCTGTAGGTCACTGTAACACAACATTGTCGCATGAGAAATTATGAGAATACTAGGTTTGTGTTGAATAGAGCTAAGGTTTATTTTGGGGGCTACAGAAATCTTAAACCACAAACATTGCCAAGGCTAAATCGATAGCCGTCTAATAAAGCAGTTTATTCATCCTAATAATTGCTGATGATAGGATATTTTCTCAACTGTTTGCTTCATAGTTTAATGCATACTACACTCCAACAACAACAACAACAACAACAACAACAAGAAAAGACCTTTGACCTTAAGTTGTGACCTTATGACCTTGGAGGTAGGGACCAGCAAATTGTGTGCAACAAACTGTCTTACAGCCCTCATACATGATCAATTTATTTTGATCACTGTGATAAGAGGTCTTGAAAAAGATTCTTAACTGATGCATTCCTTGGCGACTCTGACGCCAGTTTGCCATTGATGGCGGTGATGATGATCAATGTGTTGATTATTGTGGTAACAGATCTAAACTACCTACAAAGTTTCTTGTTAATATCTCTTGTCGTTTCAGAGTTATGTCTAAGACAAGAATGTGGACAGAAGGACGGACATACGGATGGACAAAGCGGCAACTATATGATCTCCCTTCTGTTAGAAATAAAACACATTTATTCTAAAGTGCCGTATACCTGGGCGACTCAGACGCGAGTTTGCCGTAGATGGCGGTGATGATGATGAGGCCGTTCCGTCGTTCCTCCTGTTCCAGATTCCTCTCTACCGTCTCCTTCATCAACTCCATCTGCGGACACAGACAACATGTCATACTGTAAATTCATTTTATTTTGCCTGGACATTTAATTTTGTATCTTTAGTGGGAAGGGAAATCCACAAATTTGAGATCCCAACAAAACCTTTATTTACTTTAGTAATATTTAAGATAATTTGAAATCTCTGAATTCAAGTGTCCAGAAGCATGTCCATCCTCGTCAAACCATGAAATTTAGTGTCCATGAAATAAAATGATTTCACATTACAACTTGTTAAAGGTACTAGAGCAAAGAATGTATAGTCATCATCACAACTAGTGACATAACCATCATCTACAACTACTTATTGAAATACATGCATTATTCTACTGCCCAACTGAAAACCCTCTATTTAATAATAAGAGATACAGAGCATAAACATTGTTACCAGAATTGCAAAATATACATTTTATAAAATTCTAGTCAGAAGCTGAGGAAATAATGTGTACCATGGCGTCTGCCTCTCGCTTGCGGGTCTGCATCTTCTCCTGTGTTTCACGTTTCCTTCTCTCCAAATCCCTGACGTAGAAACAAACATTTTATATATTTGGCCTTACTTAAAATTTCCAGTTTTAAATAATTATTTCTTTACACATCTATGACCAGATTTGTAAAAGGGACATGTTAAAAAAAAAATTATACAGTCAAACCTGTCTAAACCGTACCCTGATAAAACCGAACACCTGCCGAAACCGAACGATTTCCGAGGTCTCGAATTTTTTCCTTATTGTTCTTTGTTAAAAAACCCTGAATAAACCGTAACCTGTCAAAACCGAATACCGAACGGCTTTTTGGTCCAATTTTGTTATTTTCTCTATAAAATTAACTTGTGAAAACCGAACAATCATCCAGACCGGTGTAATTGGAAACTCTCTCGACCGTGTCATTGAGGGTCAGCGTGTTTGTTCTGCTCAAAAGGCATAGGTGTCATAAACAAATGTCCAATAAACAAAAGATGGTCAGTATAGTCGGTGTACTGTAAAGATATTTAGTTGTGAAAATCGCATGATTCGTTAATTGGTCTGGTGTTATATTAGCGTATCAGCCAATAATAGACACTGTATGCACAGTACAATAAAAGGAGGGGTAATTTATGAACATTAATGGTCCGTAATTGACGCTAATTTGCATGTGCTAATTGACACATACGGCTCTTTTGGGTCCTTACTTAAATCAGGACACCTATTTCAGTCGTTTGGTAAGATTTGTTAACCAAATATCATCTGCATTCGTTATGTTTGCTAAATATTTCATTTAATAATTGACAAAACTAGACATTTATGGTTTTTACTTTCGATATTCACACTATCCAGGACAATAAAGGTTGCATGGTTCCCTGCTATGTTATTACGCACAGTAAACACTTGGAGACCAAATTTCATAATGTAATTAAATTCGACCAATGAAATGCTTCTCTCGTTTTACGTCATGACAAACAAGCAAGTGCATTTTGACTGGTTTATTACACTGTAGTATTTAATCGTTAATTGACATGTTCTAACTGCAGAGTTTAAACCCGTCCGTATTTTGACAGACACTTTCGGTTTCAATTCAAAACATTCGATATAGTCTGATGTCTTTCGCTTCGATTGTATCTTCAATTGGGAAAAATGTTAGCTGGATTTAATTGGAACGGGGCTGTTTTTAACGATTTGTGGAGTAAATGTTAAGAGCGCTTTATTTAATGTACACTTACGTGTGAACGTAAATATGTATGCATGAATACTTAAGCACATAGCACTAAAAACCTAACACTAGGAAAACCGAACACCTCTGAAAACCGAACGATCGGCGCGGTCCGACGGGGGTTCGGTTTAGACAGGTTTGACTGTACAATAAATTTCGATTATTTTATACAATTAGTTACAACATTTAATTATTAGAAAAGTTTGATGCTGATATTGCAAATAAAATATTTCCGGGTGGCTCGTTTTCATGGGTCAGTCAAAAAGGGAATAATTCAATGACATTTTAAAAAGTAGGCCTTACCTAAAAAATGTTTTTGATGTTATGTCTGGGCATAATAGGTGGCTAATTTATTAAAAAAATCGGTGGCAACATTTTAGATGCATAAATGAATGCACGGTGTTGGAAATTGGAAATACCTCAATCAAACTAGTAATTTACAGGTTTGGTGAATTTAGTACTTTAATAGTATACTTACAACATTTAAATTACTAAATAACTGTTATAAACTGAATATTTATTGCTCTTTAAAGGCATTATACTTTATAAGAAGTAATGTCTGGTGGTTTTCATCTCTTTTTTTAACTCAAACTCAAAATATGTATTGCAAAACACATACACACATTCTTTGAGCAAATATTACAATATAAAAAAGTGAATGAAATATAGAAAACATCAAGATAAACAGAAAAGCAAAATAGCAGTGAATATTGTTGTGAATATTGTTGTAAAATCTATTGTTAGGTCATTGTGCTTAAGACATATTACGTCGATGTCATTATTATCTTTTGTTGTTGTTGTTGTTGTTGTTGTTGTTGTTGTTGTTGTTGTTGTTACTATAACTTCCTTCAGAGAGTTCAAATACATGGTTAAACTTACAGGTGTTTTTTGTCCCTTCAACAAACAAATAAAACATTTAAATTATACACAGGCGTACTTCTCTTTCTGGTTGAGGAGGATGGGCAACACTATAAGCTGCTTGATAGCGAAGTACATGGCGATCGGTACGATGGTCCCGTAGAGCACAGCAGACGGCACGATCTCTGTCGCCAGGTCGATGGGCACGGTGATCGTTTGTTGGCCTCGGTGCATTCTGGAATACAATACCTTAAATATTACTTTTTTCAAGCTAAATAAAAGTGGCTTGTGGTGAAATGGGATACCATACCTTAAATATTTCACTCTTTTAAAGCTGCATAAAAGTGTCTTATGGTTATGTGGGATACAAAACCTTATATATTTTAAGTTTTTTTTTCAAGCTACATAAGTGTC
>Ga0224511_10004628_pt1 | contig 10480 bp, 7 predicted proteins | sample SF_May12_sed_USG_2_FD_169988 | JGI IMG/M metagenome (GOLD analysis project Ga0224511, IMG submission 169988) | Sediment microbial communities from San Francisco Bay, California, United States - SF_May12_sed_USGS_8_1 | ecosystem: Environmental > Aquatic > Marine > Sediment | place: USA... | reverse complement strand
AAATCATTGACTCGCGGCTAATCTGTGGCAATATATCTTACTCGTTGACAAAAGCTGTCAGACCCAAACTACGGACACAAGTCAATAAGGGAGATCTCTAAATACAAACGCACATTAAAAAGATTTATCGCAAAACAAGTATTATGTATGTGTTGACCAAACATAGCTGTTTTCTGTTTTATTGACTTCCGAATGTTTCTGATAATTATGTACACATAGTCCGTTTGAAGTTTGAGGGAAACTGATGATTGCATTTGTGTTTCATGATAAGAAATAAAACATTGTAAACCAGATGACATTGCTTAATTTAATATGTTTGATTATGTAAATGCATTTGACTTAGTGATGTGGTCGACCACAATGTTTAAAACAAAGTAGGTATTAGGAAGCTCGCGATTTACTAGGACGTGTTAGTTTGTCTGAGGTTAATAAAGGCGACTCCTCAATAAAATATAACATCTGGGTTCAAGGTGTTTTATATACACAACTGTATTGATACTAGATAAAAGGTAATTAAAATACATATTTTACATATTGCTTGAAGAGACAAGCGTTTAGAAGAATAAGTTATATTAAAGAAATATATTTTGCTTTCTAGAGTATTTAAGCATGGTTTGTTTTCTTTTGTGTGTTTTTTTAAGAAAAACTTTCATCGTGTTAGAATGCTTGTTTGTTCAGTGTTTAATTGTAGAAAACAGTGTGTTGTTGCCGAATATAATAAAAAAGTTTAAAAGTAGTCTTGCCCATCGAAGCAATTTTTTAGCATTAAATCGAGTCTTTGAACAAGCATGAGTGAACATATGCTGACACCAACCGTCAAAGTTATCAACTCATTGAACGGCGGCTTGTCTGTAGCTATTATTATGGCAAACTGGATTACTGTGGCTGCCAAACCCGAATGTAAACATATGTCATCAGTATATTGTTTATAAAGTAAATGTTGTGTGCTAAAACATTCAAAGGTTGAAATACAAACACTCAATGTGAATGTATGAGTTGGGTAAATAAATATGGTCTTAAATTAAATATCTATAACTTTGGGGTGTCCCTTGTTAGTGTTCTCATTAAAAGCAAATTCCTCGTTGGAGTAATTATGTTTACGCAAGTATACTTTAAATTAGTTCATATCACAATTTTTAGAAAAAGGGGACATGTAAAAAAGTTAGAATCAGAAATTTGTATTTCTCATCATGAGTTCTGGTGGCGTAATGTGAATTTACTGAGCACGTGCTATTCCTGTAACAATCCAACTTAAGGTGCTCTAATTCCTTCTACTTCAAGCATTGCAACTCAGATGCAGATTAACTAAAGTGAAAATATAGTTAGGAATAAAAATGTTTGGTACCGACTCTTGATAATATAAACAATATACCATTATTATAACTCCTATGTTATGTATATACTCATGGACAACACAGGATAAACATGTTACGTGTAAAACCAACAAAGATGTGTTTCCTGATACTACTCGAATTGCTCTGATTTTTCTTTAACAAACATCGAGAATCATACGTGAAGAAAAATTTAATTTACACCATCATAATGGTGGTGCCAGGTCTCAACTATTTTCCCTTTGTATTCACAAAACTGATTTATTAATGAATGATAGCAAACGTCTCCGAATAAAAGCTTCATCAAAAGCACAGGATTAGACTGCGGGAATGGGATATACAGGACAGTTGATACATACATGGTAGTGAATCTTTGTGTCGATGAATGTTCAGATAATATATTTTGCTACTAAGATGTATTATAGACACTTTGTCAGCAATATCACCGTCAAGTTTGAACCATACATGCATATTACAGTCCATGACAACCGATGCATTTACATTATATTTAAACGGCGTAGTGTGTTTATATATATTATACATTTACATTTTTGTACTAATAAAAGTTAAATGTGCTATTATGATTTTGATCTGCTTACACATTAACATAGTTTACGCTTGTGTTATATTCTTCAAAACTAGGGTACCAATGTGAATAATGAAACTCATCAGTTGATTGTTAAAATGAGATTAGGGAGTGTTTAAGTTATTTATACTACATTGTACGTGATGCAAATGTATGCCAACTTCTACCCATTTATAGTAAGGGTAGATAAGAAGTCAGCTTCCTTATGACATCTTCTTATTCTTTGAAACCGTGTTGTTAGAAACAAGTGTACAACGCCACCTCAATACATATACATTTACATTATTTAACGGAAATATTGCAGTCACGCCATGCGGTTATTATAGCTTTAGGACAATATTAGAGAACATCGTAGATTACTTCAAGTGTCTGGGAGGTTAGGACACACATTACAAATTGTGTTAGCCTTCTTAGTAATGTAGAATATATAACAGTTATCTAAGTTGATGTTTCTATTATCACCTAATTTTAATGTATATTCCCAGTCGGAAGAAATAAAAGTAACTGCATATGGAAACACATATTTACAATGCATTGAATTTCGAATAGTTGTTTATTGTAACTTAGTGTAAAATACATCCTTAAAAACAGCATAATAAAATATATTTAAATACTCAGGTTTACAATAAACTGAACATGACATTCACAAAACGGTTTCTCGTTCAGTCGCTAAAATTTGATTACCCAGACCTCCGACCTTCGTGCTCAAATTATTAAGCGACTGAACGCGAAATCGTGCTCTAACTGAGGATATAGCACGCAAAATCAAAGTCTATTTCCTAATTTAAATATGGTTATTTACAATACACATGTATACCGACAAACAATGAACTTAGGAAACATGTTTGTGTGTTTTCCATAACGTTTTATTGATACAAAAGGCACACACAATGCCATTAAACATATTTAAGATTACATTGGGATGCTCTTTCAATCTAAACAAATACAAGGTCTCCGACAATTTGCATATTTGTCAAATATGTTCAAGGATGTATGCAAATCAAGGTCTGCAAATAAACTATAAATGCCAAACAATTACTGAGCATGAATAACGCAATATGGTTCAATGGTCGCAGACAATTGTCCATCTTACAACTTCAATTTCATTACAACAAATTGCCAAATATCTTTCAAACGTGAAATGTTTCTGTGTGATTTTTTCTCACAAAGGGCTGATTCAATTATGGAAGAAAAACATAAATACATAAAAAGAAAAACAAGTTACAACGGCTTACCCATATAATAATTAATGAATAGAAAAGAACGTTGCAATGATGTTTTCTCAATCATGTAGGGATTAAACTAGACTTAAGTATTTGGCAATGCATGCGTGTGTATATGTACTATTTCATCGAAGTGTTTGCTATCATGATATAAATTTGGCAATCGGTAAACCGTTATAGATATCAGATATATACAAGACAGTTGTATCATTAATAACTTAAAAACAATATAATTTAATAATAAATCTAAGACACTCACATAAACTATTTGCTTATTATCTTATCAAACCAATGTTTGGTTTGTTTTTTTCTGAACAAAATATATTTACGTTGTTCAAACTAAAATTCGTTGAATTCAATATCTATTCTTACATTGGAAAATGCAATGAGTTTTGAAGAATACACCATATATCAGAAGCTCTGCTGCTGACAATCAATGCCAATTGTCGAATATTCTAAGCAGGGAGCCAGTATGTGAGCTCGCATTAACGAGAAGATTTTCCGCCACCAACCGTCAAAGCCATCAAGCGAAATCAGTGATTACCGGCTAATCGTTGGCAATATGTCGTACTTTATGGAAGCGCCAAATATACATTCAAGTTAACAGAGAATGTAAAAGGCTAACACGATACACATAACAAAACAGTTTTCATCATACTTCGTACATAATAAACTAAAGAATAAATAATATAAATTGACAAGAAACCAAGAATAATATATTTATGAGTATCCAAGACGATTACTTAATAATGAGAAATAAAATAGCCAAACTGTTCTTGGTGGCTATATTAACATACTGTTCAAATTAAAACGTATTCCTAGAGGTCTAATAACATTACCACCCGGTATGTTGCTGAAATCATACTCATATATCGTATTAGTTTCTCCTAAACAGTCATCAGTATAGAATAAATGCCACCAAGAATTCACTGATTGTTGATTAAAACAAGGAAGACAAGGAAATATCCTATGGAATTGTCTCGCATTGATAAAGTAAGGAACTATGTAAACAATAAGAAAAACTTAAACTAATAAATGGGAAAGCCCTCAGGAAGCATAGCCTGCACGAGAAAACAGCAGCCTCGATTTTATTGAAGCTGTTCATTAGTAGTAATGAATGATGCCACACCACTGACGCCCCCTAGCTGTTCAGCGGAACTCCATTTTCGAATGTAAACAACATACATGCACACTCCATGACCTCTGAGGACCAGAACAATATAAAACAGAGGAAAGAAAATCGTTCGGATAAATCAGTGCGCCGCAGAAAACAATACGTCAAAGAAGAATTTTTTTAAAAATAAGTTTTAATTCGTGTTATATACCGGAGGCCGGACTATTAGGAATTGATGATAAAACAAGTACATAATGAATTAGGCGACAACTTATATTTCGCACACTGTCAAATTTTATGGTAAATGGAATCATTGTTTCTTCGAAATTAAAAAAATTGTATATATAAAGAATCAATTTTAATAATATGCACATTATTTGCGCAAATGTTTCCTGAATAGACATCAACTGTGAAACAATGTGTTTAAAATTTCACCGATGGGTCATTAAAAACGAAAAAGTGTCATGTAGACAACTGTACATTTCACAACATTAACACTCAATTCGAATAAAATGTAAAATCACTTGTCACGTGATTCGTAGATCAGTATGCGTGTGTGAAGCGAAATAAGACTAAATCTATGACATGTGAAACACAAAAAAAATGTATTGTTTAAATGTCCGTTGCGTCTTGGTGTTCTTCGTGTTTTTGTGTTGTTCTGTGTGTTGGTTTTTGTACGGGCCATTTTGTCATGGTGCCTTAAAACTTGACATATCAACATATATGTCATTAAATTCAAGCCTAAAACAAGATCAGATGAGATAGCTGTACTGATCAAAAAACATATTTTCAAACTGCTGTGTAAAACATGTTTCTACAAAGAAAATAAAGTATGCAATAAAAATATGCAATTTTAGGTGTGTTTAAGATGAAAGACTAAGAATCACAATTACATCTAATAGTGCGATGATTATGTATGGAAATTTCAGGCATGTCTGTATAACTTTTTATGAATATACAAGGACGCATTGTTTTGAATAATATACTTGCTCTGTCGCCACATCTAATTTGAATATGAGTCAGCTCTGCCAGTTACATCTATATGCATACATCGACGAGACAACGTTAAGTTATTTTTTTATAGTTTTGTTGATTGTCTACTAGCATATCTTATCAGAAACAATAATGCCCCACTAAAATTGTAGATTCATTTTAAAAAAGGATAGCCAAGAAAATTGTGTTTAATTGTATACTTATATTAGGCAACCAAGTAGACCAAGAGTCAGACAGTAAGTGGGATGTCAATTGATTGTGTTATTTTAATGCAAAAACATTTTCTTATTTTTTAAACAAGTATACAGTGTGTCATTCTATGCAATGCAATTCGAATGCAATGCGGTTCAAGAATCGTAAAGAATGAACCGGGTGGCAAAACATTATAACCATAGATTCCATATAAGCGGGTTCCTTATAAAATTATGTGGAATTTAGTGAATAACTCATAAAAAAGTAGCGCAAACCGTTCATTGTCAGGCCATTCTAACACGTATTGGCCTTTTAAACGTCTTTAAATAGGGTTTTGACAAGCGTATATAATACGCTGGATTCAGAATACAATTAAAAACTGCACACACTGTTGTACGTGTTCTAAGATATCACATTATACCAATAGAAATGTTAACAATACATGCCGATTGTCGAGATCATTGCATGGAAACAATCTATAAGCCCGCTTTAACGAGAAGAAATTCCGCTACCAACCGTCAAAGCTATCACGCGAAATCATTGACTCGCGGCTAATCTGTGGCAATATATCTTGCTCGTTGACAGAAGCTGTCAGAGCCAAAATACGGACACAAGTCAATAAAGGAGTTCTCTCAATACAAAGGTGCGCGCATGAAAAAGATTTATTGCAATACGAGTGGTTTGTATGTGTTGACCAAACATATGCTTGTTTTATTTCATTGACTTTGGAATTCTTCTGATAATTATGTAAACATAATCCGTTTGACGTTTCAAGGGCAACGGATGACTGCATTTGTGATTTATGACATGATATATATACATTGTAAACAAGATGGCATTGCCGAACTTTATCTGACTTATTATTTAAATGCATTCGACCAAGTGATGGAGTCGACTTAACGGCCTCAAAAAAAGTGGATTTCGGGCTACTCGCGTTTTTTTCCAGGAACTGTTAGTTTCTCCTAAGCGAATATAAGGCAAACGACTCCCAAATGAATTATAACATCAGAGTCCAATGTGTTTTCATATACACAAGTGTACTGATACTGGATAAAAGTCATAAACAACTATAAATATTGCTTGAAGAGACAATGCCATATGATAGGATGGATATAAAGCGTTAATATAAATATATACATGCGTGTGTTATATTCTTAGAAATACGCCGTTATTTATTTGTGAGCCATGCATAACAAACAGAAGTGTCCACTGATTTTCGATGCTCCTTTTTAAAAATGGAGTCCTTAAAAAATTCATAGGGCTCAACCAAAACACACATATCTTTAGAACACTTTAGAGCAACTAACATTTAACATAAAACCGGTTGTTTAATGTTTACCTGTTTTAGACTATAGATATGTTACACTAGTACATGTAGCATGCTTCCTGTTGAAATCTTCTGTATCTTTGCCATTTAACTATACCAGCTAGGCAACTTGATGCAGTAGTAATACTGGATAAATCTAGGCATAACATATAGATACAATGGCTAAGAATAAAAACGTTTCATATACACCGGTAGAGTTATAAACTTAAATATATATACATGAAATGATATAACCTTCAAAAATTATCTCCGTGTTGGGTTTCTTAAACAACTTAACCAATTTTGGTTTAATTATATTTTACTATTGATTTGTTTAACTAAGTCACAAAACCAGCAATATATCTAACACGGACAAACTATTTGAACACATTATCATTTTCAAATATACTTTGATTTATGATCTTAACGAATAGAAAAATATTTTACACAACTACAAATGACACTGTGTCTACATGTTCATATATGTAAGAGTCTAGAATGGCATTTGCGTAAACTAGCACTGAACATGATTTTCATAAAGAATGAACGATAGTGTAGCATGTGAGTATAGAAGAAAAAAATATTATTTTGATTTTAAAGTATTGAACACACGTCCGCTTGCAATTTAATGTACGTTGTACATGTAGTTTAAATACAACTCGGCCCTGTCATTTACAAGTGCATGTGGTAAGAAACATAACAACAATTGATCGTGTGTGCGCTGTTCGTGAAATTTTAAGGAGGCACAATCATATAATTTGCATGTTTTGTAATATTGGTTTTTGTACACTAACAATCTTTTATATAACCACGCAGATATATATTTGAAAATGAACAAATATGCTGGCTTTTGACATATCATTACGCGTTTTCATTTTCCTTTTTTGTCTAATCATGTTTTGCCAATAAACTATAACTTCTTAATAATTACCTCTCATGCATAATGCAATACGGTTCTAGACTCGCAGACAATTTACCGCCTCTCAAATTTGAATTCAATTATGAGCAAATTTCCAACTATCGTTAGAAGCGCGATACGTTAATATCCGACATGTTATCACTAGAGTAACATTCTGCTATTTTTCTTTAAAAAAACGGCGGACTTAATATATCATTTTGCACGCTATGCTTGTTGTTATTATTTCACAATTCTAAGGATTATGTGTTGTTCTATCTTATGTCTTATCACGCGACAACGTGTTGTGTCGATACAATATTTATTAGAGTTACTTAGTAATCAGTATGTTTGACATTTAGCTTCAAATACATTGTCTAAGAAAATCATAAAAAAACATTTGACATTTGTTGGTGTGGTTGTTGTTGTTTTTGTTGTTATTTTTTGGCAGGGGCAGATTATTCATTTTTAATTTCAAAACACTTTTATTAGTATTGTAGAAATTGCAAAGCGTTGTTTTAGAATGTAAAATGAAATATGTGAATGATAATAAATGCCAACTCTAGATATTTTTAGCATGGAAGCTAGTCCTTGGGCCAACATAAAAATAAGAATATATTATGCGATAAACCGTCAAAGTTATCAAGAGAACTCATTGACTGGCGGCTTGTCTGTAACCATAATTATGTCACACTTGATGACTGAGGCTGAAAAACCTAAAACACAGACATAAGTCTTCAGTAGTTTATTCATAAAATAATATGTGGTAGAAATAATCTGAGTAAAAGAGAAAGTACTACAACATAACCTGTATAGAGAAATAGCAGCCTCGGTATTATTGAAGCTCTTCCTCAATGACAATAAATAATGCCACACCACGGACGACCAGTAGTTTCAAAATTGGAATGCAGACCCTCTTGTGAAAAAGTATGTGTTGTTAAACTTTGCCAGACAAGAGTGCATGTCTCTACTATCAGTTTGTGTTTGGTTTTATCCTCATTAAAACCATTTTCCTCGTTGCGGCAAATATGGATCAAAGCACAATTCCTGGAACAAGGGAATTTGTCAAACTAGTTAGAGATTGCAATTTGTATTTCACATCAGGAGTTTATCTGGAGATATGCACTTTACTGAGCATATTTTATTCCTATTTCACTGAATGAGTGTTAACTTGTTCTCTTTCCGGCATTACCACTCAAATGAGGTTGCACATTAGAGAACACTATTACAAAAACAAATGCATTTGGTACCAAATACAGAAGCTTTTAATATATAATATACTCATTATGTATCGATAATATATCTCACACTTTTTGTTATATTTAGTACTGTATTAAAAAAGTACATGTTAAACATGATTTGATTAAAACCAAGACACAGCTTTGTTTGTGGATAATACCCAACGTTTTCTGATTTTTCTTTTGCAAACATCGAGAAGCATACGTGAAGGCAAATTTAATTTGCAGCATCCTAATGGTGGTTCCAGGTCTCAACTATTTTATCTTTGTGTTTCGGAACATGATTTATTAGAGAATGGTATCAAAGGTCCCTGAATAAAAGCTTTATCAAAGAAGACATGATTGGAATGTAGGAATGAAATAAACAACACAGTTGTTTCATGGTTTTAGTCTTACCTAATGTATTTTACAAGTGCCATAAAATTACAATTATATTTTATTCATTATTTCATTATTATTAATGTCACTCTAATACTCATTTAATCTACTCGGCTGCCGTCTACGTACTAGTATGTGACTCATCTATATTAAAATATTTCTGTAAATAACATAAGAAATCCAGTCAGGTAAAAACAATAGGACAACGGGATTAGTTGGCTTAGTATAACTAAATTAAACTGATGAAAGGGAAAGCCCCCAGGAAGCATAGCCTGTACGAGAAAAAATCAGCCTCGGTTTAAATGAAGCTGCTCATCAGTGGTAATGAAGGATGCCACACCACTGACGCCCCCTAGCACATGAGCGAAACTCTTTTCCCAAATGTAAACAACATACAATCAATTATCCCTGAGGACCAGAAAAATAAAACTACACAATGATGTAAACACTGACTGTATGCATTTTCCTAGGTAATAATGATAGCCAATCAACGCTCTTACTGTTTATATTTTATTTGTTAGATGAGTTTGATGTATTATGTGGGTACTATTATTTTTGTTTATGTTTAACGTAAAATGAACGTATACATTTTACATGCATACTTTTTGATAAAAACAGCGATTTGGTGTGTATAATACCTTTACTGTATGGTTGCTAAAACAAGATATTAAATATCAAACCACAATTAATCTCAATGTACTCGCACCAACTTGAGCAGTCACCATTCAGCATTGTTTGTGAGCATTCTAAAATGCCATTACCGAACCGAATCCGATTAATGTCAGTGCATTAGCGATTAGGTAATAAAGAATTCTACAAAAACTCTTTAGCATAAAACCTTAAAATAAAAGGGCAACTCGTGTATTTTCTAAGAAATGTCAGAAATGAAACAATATAGCCATCAACTCAACGTTTAGTCCTTAAATTGTTATCGTTGGTCAGACAATACTGTCTCAAAGAAGTATGTGTTATACTGATGTTTTGAAATATGTACATGTAGGAATATTGCAACAGAACAAAATCTTTGTTTGTAGGTTTGAAGTGCATTTAGACCATGGTATCAACGTAAGGTAGCTTACCATGGTACATACAAAGGCTTACACATTTTGAAGAAAAAGGAACATGTGCCTTTGTTTATGTAATATCTAGCAAACGAACTCACATCACTTAGACCTATAAAACTGTGTGTATAACTATCCTACAAACACGTGTCCGTAATTTCCG
>Ga0224511_10004627_pt1 | contig 10481 bp, 4 predicted proteins | sample SF_May12_sed_USG_2_FD_169988 | JGI IMG/M metagenome (GOLD analysis project Ga0224511, IMG submission 169988) | Sediment microbial communities from San Francisco Bay, California, United States - SF_May12_sed_USGS_8_1 | ecosystem: Environmental > Aquatic > Marine > Sediment | place: USA... | reverse complement strand
AATCATACCTGCCGAAATAATCAGCTCTGGACAGTTCTTCACTCTGCGTCTTGAAGCCGACACTATAATTCCACGTCCTGGGTTCACAATTCAGTTCATTAAGATTTAAAGCTTCTTCGCGAGATATTTTTAATTTGAAGATTGTTTCAAAAAAATATTCTATTTCCTGGACGAAATGTACTGATTTTACACAGAACCTGTGAAGTATGCGTGTGGCATACACTATTCAGTAACAAACGTCGTTAATGAGTTGTGCTTGATCATTATCTCTTCGAATATTCGAATATTATGTTTTTTTCATTAGTTATAATATATTAGCCATGTTACCCAATAGATGTTGCGCCGCCTTATTTATCTTATGAATTTTCATGCCCATAGAAATGTTACCCTAAAATGGCTCATTGAAGGTGAGTATTTAAACAGACGATTACCTTGGTATTTATAACGTACGAAAAATAGTTTTTTTTCATGTGCGCTTCAGCAAAAGTTAAGGCCTGTACATCCCAGAACTGCATAAATTGGCCGTTTTTGGCTGGAGAATTGTGTGATTGTTATTTGAAATTGAGCAAATGCTTTCGATCACACTCGATCACACGTACAAATGGGATATCTGCTATTTAGTAGTTTCAATATGTTTCAAGTCTAAATTGATTTTGTTCTACCCGTACACCCCAATATTCTATCTATATTCTGTTCTTAACTAACACGAAAAACATCGATATGAACTCCTGAATCGAATTAAATGATAAGTTAATGGATTAAATGTACTGACACATAGCTCAGCGTGAAAGACGGCGTAGCAGAACAATTAAAGTTCATTTTCTATGTACAGATAATGATCGCCATATTTGGTGTATCATTTCAGTTTTCAAAACCTGAAGAGACGCATTTCGTATCTCCAGATGCGAACAAAACACCATTAAACAACACGCAAGTTGTGATAAATACTGATTTATTGTATTCGAGATGTCAGAAACCCTTCTGGTGTGTACCAATTGCTTCACATACACTGTTTGACAGACATGTTCAGTACTCTTACGTCATAAATGTCTGAGACACAGCATGTGAACTGCACAATTATTCGCAGGAGAGCGTAAAAGAGTGTAAAAATCTCATTCAAAGCGATTGTAAATACAAATCAAAAAAGTGTTCGGGGGATATGTCTGATTGTTTAATCAAATTCTTGGTAGGTATCAGTAAAATATGAATATTTAACGCCAAACAAAATGAAAAGCAACACAATACCGACCCTGTAAAATACGTCCAATAAATATTCACCATTGGTGTCGAAAAAATGTTGACTTCCGCCAATTTTCATAAATGTGTTATGTGTTATAACCGAGGCTGCTGTTTTCTAGTGCAGGCTATACTTCCTGAGGGCTTCCCTTTCATCAGTTTAATATAGATTGTACACGACCGATGAACATGTCGGGTTATTATACTTTCCAGATAAATAATATTTCAGAAACAAATAGCTCGCTTATAACACATTTTCGGCATATGTTTGTTCATGTGTCCTCTTAGTTTTGTGTTAAGTACGTATATAGGTATTCAGTTTTTACCTTGATGACTATGTTTTTGCATCAAATAATTTTCATGATAAGACATACTCGTTTTAAAGTAACGTGCGCTAAAAAATTCAATGCCACAGAGCATACTGACTCATCATGGAAAACAAAATGCATTAACAATTAAATATCTGCTTGATATTTTTTAAAGAGTTGTGCGTTCAAATTTCCGAGAGTCTAATTTATAAAACGACACCTACGTTTTTTGATACTATTACCAATAAATGTTTAAATCTAAAATACTGATAAAGCTTTTAAATTGTATCTAAGAAATATATGGTTATTATTTATTCATAAGAATATTTTCACAATACATTTTATGGCTTGAATTTTAACAAAGTATCACTAATTGGAATGATAAAGTTATACATAAAACTGCTTAATACCTTACATTGTTGTCATCATACCTAATTGTTTAAATTTAATTTATTGTGTGTGGTTTTGTACATGAACTTATTTGACATGTGAAGCCATACAATTGTTTTCTGAACTAATGCCGATGAAACAACCGCATTTGCACGTGTGTTAGTTTGATAAAGGCGGGCAAGTGACTTCTAGCTTTGTTTGTTGATCTTTGCATTCTTCCTAATAAACTATCCAATATCTGTGTTTTGTCGATGTGCAATATGTGGCATTTACATCAAGAAAGTTATTTATCTTATTTATCAATGCAGTTCTTGATGAGAAACTGTGTAAAAACGTTTTCAGAGAATGAAATTAAATTAAATTAAAAACAACGAACATAAACATGTGTCAGTTACATTTATTGATGAATTGGATAGGAGGTTGAAGAATTTCCAGAGCTCTTTCCAGTCAAAAAACCGTTATGCGAAGTTTACTGTAGTGCGAAAGAACTTAATAGGCCACAACAACGAACATGTTTGACGATGTTTTTGATAACGATATAATTTACTTTTTGAGAAAATAATTATTCATTTTTAATTGCATGTAAAATATATTCAACAAAATGGTTGATACTGAAAAGTAAAAAACAACAACCAAAACATACCGTTTGGGCAAATGTCATAAAATCATCTATATATCATTTTTCTCTCTAGTAACTTCAAAAATCCGCAATTAATGTGACAAGAACGCTACCGTCTGCATTACCTATGTTCAAACCCCAAATAGCAAACCTTTATACATTTTATAAAAACTGTTTTATTCAAGGCCCATATATTATATTTCAACACACAGTATCGCATTCTTGTGGCAGACGGTTAACTGGAAATACCGCTTTTACTTTAACGGTAAACTGAATCTAGTGTCAATATATTGAAAGTATGTGATGTAAGTGTACCATAAAAAGATAATACTTGCAATTGATGGCAGTCTACGATAAAATGTATTTGCTTATCTGGAAGAATTCATACACATCTTTGAGTTTATTGCTGTTGTGATTCGAATAAAACAATTGTCTAACACACCATCAAAAACTTAATGTAAAATAGGCATCTGTCTTCTCTTTGAGATAATCAACGTATAAAACAGTTACGATATAATGAAATTGTGGACGGGTTTATCTCTTTTGGTTGTGGTAGGTACTCACATATGATTATTCTTGATTGTTGCTAAGGCATTTTAAGAAGCATAACGTTAAAGATTGGGGTTAGTTATCAGCATTTTGAATCAGTAATTGCGAATTCTCTTTCTTTACTTTACATTAAACAGTTTTCGTCTTGGACTGAAGTCTGAATTAACTGTGCAAAATGTTGTCCTCAAATACAGGAGTCATGGAAAACATGTGTATGCATGTAAAAGCACTGAAAATAAACAGTTCTATTGAGTTACTTCATTTACAGAAGCATTAATTTCTTATGTTGACGGTTCCATTGATATGTATTTCTTTATATTATCACTAATATGATAAATGAATGTATTTAAAGTTTACATTGTATGAGAAATTACACCTAAAAAGGTCGTATCAATAAAGAATCCTTCTCAATAAATATAGATAATGATTTTATTTGAACATTAATGCAACTTAAAAGAAGTAATTAGAGTGTTCATAATGAACAGCCTGTACTGTACATAAAGCTTGGTTATCTGTCTGTTATCTAACTTGGAAAGCCCATTTGATACAATTTAATCAATATATTTTATCTAAACCTGGATAAAGATGTCCATAGATCCAAGAAAGGGCTCAATTTTATCGATTTCATGTCAGAGAATCAATATGGCTGTCGTGCACCCCTTCGAACGTTATTACAACCCAGAGAAAATATATTAAATTATCTGGAAGAATTATGCAAATTTGTTAAATTTACGGCTTTCTGTTTCAAATAAAACATTCTTTAATACATAATATAAATCCTAACTAAAAGGTATTTGTCTTCTCTTTAAGACATTTAAAGTGTTAAACGATTGCAATTTAATAATAGTTTGGACGGTTTTCAATTTATTTTATCTCCTTTTCGGTAGTGGTAGGCAATACAACATGATTATATGTTATTGTTGCTATGGCTATATACATATATTTTATACTATTTAGTAACGATTACATATAAAAAAGGTCTAACCCATGTCAAATATTTCTTAATATATCCCCACAAACGAAGTTTTTGAGGGTTGGGTGCGGGTTGGTATATAGGAGTGAGCCTGTTGGTCCGTCGGTCCGTCCGTCTGTTTGTAAGATGTGGTGGTTTCCCGACGATAACTTATGAACGGCTTTACCCATTTTAACACTTGTTGGTACCCATATGTACCATCGTAAGATTTAGGTCAAATATGAGGTTGGTGGGGTCAAGGGCTCCAAACAGCTTCCGGACAATAACTCATGAACAGTTTTGCTGATTTCTTACCAAATTTAGTACACAGATGTATCATTATTAGGCACAGGTCAATTTCAGTAATGATTCTTACGGGGTCAAGAACAAGATCACCATGCCTAAATTGAGATAAACAGATCCGAACGCTAACTCACTTCACCGATTTAAACAATGTTTGGTAACAGGTGTTACATGATATAAAACAGATTCAGATCGATAGTTTAGCTGGTGAGGTTGCCATGACCAAATTAAGAAAAATGGCTTCCTTTCCATAATTCATAAACGGCTCCACCGATTCAAACAAATTGGTTTCACAGGTATACCATCATCAGAAAACGTTCAAGTTCGATTATGAGGCTGGTTGGATCAAGGATAAGGTAATCATGCCAAAATCTAGGGAAACGGTTTCTGGATGATAACTGATGAAAAGCATCATTGATTCAAACAAGTTAAAGTTAAAAGGTGTAACATCATATTAATATAACGGGCAATTTCGTAAACGGAGCTGGTCGGGTCAAAGTCAAGGTCACCATAACCAAACATAGACAAATCGGTTTCCAAACGGTAACTCATAACATCTTAACCGATGTTAGCCATGTTTGAATACACATGTGTTACATCATATGATACAGGTCAAAGTCGATATTTTACCATAAAACATACATGAAAAACGGTTTTCGGAAGAAAACTCATGAACGGCTTCTTCAACTGAAACAAATTGTGGTACACAGGTGTAACATTTTAAGATGCAGGCCAAGTTGGATTTGTGATGTCAATAACACCATGACCAACTAAAAACGGTTTCTGGACATGAACGACATCACTGATTTAAACAATGTTTTGTACATCATACGATACAAGTCAAGTTCGATAATGGGGCCGTTGTGGTTAAGGCCAAGGTAACTATTACAAAAATAGAGCAAAAGAGCAAAATGGTTTTCGGACGATGAAAAATAAACGGCTTCATAGATAACTATTTTGGTACACAGATGTTAACTTTTAAGGTACAGGTACTTGTGTGGTAAAGGTCACGATAAGTATGACAAAAATTTGGAAAAACGGTATCCAATTAATAACTCATGATAAGCTTCACTGAAGCTTCACCGTTGTTACAATATATTTTGGTAATTAATAGGCATTCGTACATAGGCAAGACACATTGATGTATTTGTCATGCTGAAAGATCCATGTTTCACAGACTAATTCTAGACAGCTTAAACATAGCCAGTTAAATGGACTTTCAAAAAACGCAAGTCGTTTTGGGCTCTGGCTACAAACATTATTTTACATAGTAAATAGCGGGGTCTAATGTTGTTTCGGAGAAGAAACCATTAACCAGGAGAGACAATTATTAATATTTGATTTTGAATGTAGATCGTTAATAACACGGGTGTAATAAAGTAAGAGCAAAAGCAAGTATATGAAGTTGGATGTCTGATATTGCTTTCAAGAACGATTATTAAAAACCCATTTGATTCAATTACAATCGCTTTCATAGTAATAAGCTGACATTTCATTATACCTTAATAACATTGTACGATATATACTGTCGCGTATTTGAAACGCGACATTACCACGGTTTCAATAAAATTGTTTACAATTATGATATGTCTGGAAACCAAACACAGCATAACAAAAATACACGATCTCAGACCAAACAATAAGAAAAGCCTCCACATACATCATGGAATTAGAGACCCTTACTTAAATTTAAGTATTTTAATCATATTGCTGTCACAAATATTTTTTAAATGTATTTGTAAATGTAAGGTTAATGTTTGACATACATTCAGTGCTATCTCTGAGATAAAACATTCGTTTTACACTTAATTTAAACATTTGTAGTATGTTCAATATCGACAAGTGCGAGCATGCTGTGGTAGGTTTTAATTATTACAAAAGTACAACATACGTGATACGATATTACCTATTATTAAATTGGCTCACTTCAAAGCATGCTTAGCAAAAGTATCTCATCATATGGGTATATGTTAATAAGCTTCGCATGGCTCAGTTAATGAAACACTGTTATGTTGTTTTATATTTATGCATTAATGCAATAATCAACGACCATAGCTATTATGTATTCGTTACATGTATTACAATAATAGATTCAACTGTTATAAGTGATTAATGTATGTAGTATTAGACAATACAGTTGTACTGGTTTCCAGTAGCACGACGTAATGCACAGTTCCGCAAGACTTCAATTTCCTCCACTCTTTGCACTGTCCTTTAGTTCGTGTGATAAGGTTTATCACAAACAGGTAGTATGCTTCATTTTGTTTTTACTAGATCAGATTGTCAATTTACAAATTTACAATAATAAACCTAATCCAATGGATTATATTGACAATGCACTGTTATAAATGATCAAGAATGACAGTCTATTCTTTTATTTCAATTTATGTACAATAACGATGTATTTGTGTGTAAAAAAACATGTATTTGTGTGCAAAAACCATGTATTTGTGTGCAATAACCATGTATTCTCCAAAATTGCTATGCAGACCGCGTTCACAGAATCCTTGCATTATGCCGAACAGACCGACGAATAAAGAAATCTGGCCAATGACAGACACACATGACGTCGAAACACGGAAAAAAAATGAAATTTTGTCTATATATTGTATAAAGGCTGATTAAAAGAAAGAAATAACAAAAAGAACATTGTATTATTACGTTTCTTCATGATTAATGAACTTGTGAGTTAAAGTTTATAAAAAACGCAAACATAGGTAGATTCATAACAAACACATCATAAAACGAAATAAAATGTACATAAACACTACTACAATAACATTGTACTGATATGCCCCAGCATATTGTTGTAAATATTACTAAATCATACTTACCTGGCTGCAGTCTAGAAGCATTTTATATTATGTTAGATGCTGATATTTGTGTCTGGGACTAAACTAATACAGAACCAGCTGCACCTCTGTAGTTTTTTCGTACATTAGCCCTGTCTAGGCTCTACCAACACAATGATAATTATGATTTAAGAGTTAGAATTTATTTATGAAGTTTATTTGAAATGGCACAACACAATTTGTGTTTTGTAAAGCTACATTTTATTGTCAAACATACATATTCATAGGATTTACACTGCACAGCAGCACGTTACACTCATTCAATTAGTCATTGTAAAGGATTTTACTGGTTGTGATGTCTTCTTCATCTTAGAATCACTTAAAGTCTCGATTTTCTGTGCATTTGTTAATGTATGTTCATTTCAAAATGAGTTTGAGAGTGTAGTGATATATAGTCCTGATGTAAATTTACTTGTCTGCAGTAAAATTCAGGCCTCATTCCTTTAATCTTGGCCTGTATTCCATTCAAAATATTGTCAAAGTTGTAGATTTTCGACAACGCTATTTTGTTTGTTTACATTGGCTGTGTCACTGTGTGCCGATTTTACTGCCGAATTTTCGGGCGTTGACGTAATGACCAACGACTTAGTTGGGCGTCGCACAAACATTTTGATGGGCATGCACATAGAATGGTTGGGAGGCCCAATGATTTTATTGGCATGGCCCAAGATTTCCTTGGGAGTCCCAAACATTTGGGCGGGCTTGAGTTCGAATATATAAGGGCCGAATTGTCTCATTTCGGGACACACTGTACACTGCTAGAATCTTTCCAGACTGCACGATTCACGTTACTTTCCTGAAACTAAAGATAACAACCTACATTAATTATTAGAATCACAAGTCTGCATTAAAAAACGAAAGTTTGTTTACACTTCTTTCAAAATTTGGATGCAATCAAAATTCAACTGTTAACCTTTTCTGCATGATTTTGATGTTCAAAAGCCATGCTTTAAAACAATCCCGACAAAAATTAATGGAATATGTATCACAAATGATCTTTATTTATGTTTGTTTCCACACAAGAATAACAATTAGGCCTTTAATAAACTGCGTACATTTCAATTACTTTGACTGTCTGCTTCCCGCTACTGCGGCTCTTTAAATACCGAATATCCATCTTAAGAACTGAAACCTCAATTACAGTAATTACCAGATAACACAGATACAGAGGATACTACAGCCAGAAGAACATTAAAGATCACAGACCAACATAATCATACAGAAATAGAAATTACAGAACAGCTAGACTGAAGCAGTACTACACGATACAATGACAACACGTGTTTACAACTTTCAAATGTTGTTTTAATATAATGTAATTCTTTTGAAGATTTGATATGCCATGTTATATGTGCATGAAAATCATTCTTAACACGGATGTTGGTCCCTTAGCAGAAAACACTCTTCTAGGACAGGGTTTGGTGAAGAGAGGAAGCAGATATTAGTTGGGAACCTAACGTCTTTAAATGGTTAGTTATATTGTTTCTTTGCTGACAATGGCAATAGTATTTTGATAAAATTCTAGGTTAGGTGTGCAAACCGCCCTGTTTCTCTTTTACTATTTATTAAAATTTATAATTCCATCTATTTCTCTTCAGCATATACACATCAACAGCCTGAATGTCTTGGGAAACACTAAAGATAGAACTAGTTGTATGTATAAATGTACATTCACTTAATAAATATGTATCTTTCATATTTTGAATACATTCAATTTTATCAAAGGACTATATGTAAATGGGGTTGGAAACATTCTATAACATGCAAAATATATAAACAAATTCCTGTTTTCAACAATTATTTGTTGAAAACAGGAAGGCTGTGTCCATAACTCTGCAAGTTCTGCAAATGTCAATGAAACTGCGTTTAAGAGTTTATTACCTTTAAACATTGGACACTATGTATCCATCGTTACACGTTGATAACTAAATGACATTTCGTCGGGGGAGTGTTGAAAGTCATATAACTGACATTTTTTACAAAATGCACTTTTTTACATTTTATGATGTGTATTAAATAGCTGCATCATCTGGTAAAGTTTTACTGCTGGAATCTGTAGGGAAATGGTTCTTTTGGCAAATTGTATAAATCCTATAAAAAAAATCAATGTTGAAAGTCATATAACTGCATTGTAAGCTTGATAAACAAATCAAAAGTTTTTTGAATGACAAATACTAAGTTATTTTTACTGAAATGGATTAGATTTACCAACATTATGAGTTTGCAAACCTTTTTGATGACATAGATTGATTATTTTGTTAAAATGCACTTACGCCATTTTATCAACCAAAACAGTCAGTGTTAAAAGTCACATACGTAACTGACAAAACTTGAAATAGTTTAATAACAATCTTGTTGTTCTTTTTAAATTGTTGTGCCTTATGCTGAAAATGATAAATGCAATCTAAATACTAAAAATATGTCATTATAGCCACAAATGACACATTATTTGTATAAAACATTGAAAAAGTCAGTTATACTAGTTTCAACATTGACTTTCATCTCGGATCCATATTTTCATTAATTTACGTAAAATAAACATTTCAAAAGGCAATTCCTATGTTATAATGCAACATTAACAGCTTGAGGTCAAAGGGGCTTATAAACATAAAACAAATAATACCAATTTCTATATTTAAATGTTGATACGTGTCTATCAACAGTTTGGATTGATAGTAACTGTGGACCGTACTACATCATTGTGTAGTTATATTTTTCTGGTCCTCGGGGATCATAGATGTGTGTTGTTTACATTTGAAAATGGAGTTCCGCTCATGCACTAGGGGCGTCAGTGGTGTGGCATAATTTATTACCACTGATGATCAGCTTCAATAAAACAGAGGCTGCTGTTTTCCCATGCAGGCTATGCTTCATGAGGGCTTTACCTTACATCAGTTAAATGTTAGCAATATTCCTATCATCTACAAAAAATTGGTAAGTTAAAAATCTAATATAACTGTACATTTAATTGTACATAGGACCTTCATTTTTTTTTATTCTTCCTCTATAACACTGCAATATTAACATTCCCTAATATCAACTTGTATTTATATGGATTTATTCCATCTCTCACTTTCAACTTCTAAACAGTGTGAAGATTTTCGCAATATTGTGAGTGCATGCCTATATTTATCAATATTTACATTAAAACATATAGTTGCAGTTGAAAATTACAGAACAAGGGGCACTTCTTGTATATTACAATTTTAGGTTTTATAAACATGATATCCAGCGGCGGGTTGTATAAACATTGGCTATTTAATCCAGTGGAT
>Ga0224511_10004626_pt1 | contig 10481 bp, 8 predicted proteins | sample SF_May12_sed_USG_2_FD_169988 | JGI IMG/M metagenome (GOLD analysis project Ga0224511, IMG submission 169988) | Sediment microbial communities from San Francisco Bay, California, United States - SF_May12_sed_USGS_8_1 | ecosystem: Environmental > Aquatic > Marine > Sediment | place: USA... | reverse complement strand
ATTAACTGCTGGTAATTTCATTGCTTTCATTGGATTCTTTGGTCCCAAATACCTAGGGTTAAACATCAAAATCACCTTTCTATGTTGAATAGTAATTGAGATATAGCGATTTTAAGCCCTTGGCGGCCATCTTGGACGCCATCTTGAAAATGACCCTCTTCCGGAAGTCAGATTGTACTAGATTTTTAGTATGTTATTGAACATGCATACAGGTACCAAAATCAATTGAGAAACCTTTTGTATCAATTTTTTTGGGGTTTGGGGGATTTTTTTCATAGATTGACCCGTCTAAATTTACTGATGTCAGGGGGAGTCAAGAACCAAGTAATTGATGGTGAGATAACAGCCTCACATTGATACCCTGGCACAGTAATGGAGGAGGCTTATGCAAATAATCAGCTTCAATAGTGAAGGTGCATTACATGACAGCCATGCATAAATACTAGTAAATGAATAAAATTACTTAAAATTTGAAGAGTTTTTATCCAAAATAAACCTGTTTTTAAACAAATATCATAACCACAAAAACAAAATCTGTGGTCGAGATATTAAAAAAACTCTGCAACAGTGTCAAGAAAGATGTAGATGTTCCTACATGTGTTCATGTATGTGACATGCTTTCCTTTTACCTTAGGCCTAAAGTTGATGGTTTTGAGTATAATTCTATATGAGATTTCATACCGATCGACTGACTTTCTCAATTTGGGGTTAGACATTTAAGGTTGAACAAAGCACTATAAAGTTACGGTTGTACATGTATGTTGTTGATTGACGGCTGTATGGTGTTGTTGTTGTTGTTGCAGGCGGAGGAGATAGTGAGCACAGCGACGGACAAGATCAACGGCCTGCTCGAGTCCTTCATGGGCATCAACGACACCGACCTCGGTAAATACACTCAAACTGCTTGTTAACAATGCTGCTATTTTCGATTTAAAGTCACCAGAGCACGGTTTGGCCATTAACGTGGGAAAAAATCAAAACTATCCCTAAACGCCTAAATAACTGTGTAAAAGAGCATAACCAATAGGTACCACAGGCTAGTTTTGAAGAAAAATGTGCACAAACCAGGACATTTCCAATAAACCATCCATTATGAGGGGAAATCATTTTCGTGTCCACAGACACAAAATTTACCTCATATTACATGCATTTTTCATGTTTTTAAATATGCAGTCAAATTTTTTCTTAGTGTCAGCCATTTTACATCACATTTCTTTACTAAGGCTCTTACCTAGATATATTTTAAGATAAGTACTTTTCAACCCAATTTTCTGTGCTCTAGCTCCTTTAAAATTTAGCATTAATTATAATAGGATGGGTAAAGTTATAAAATTTCACTTCCTTTTATTATGCTCCCCGAAAAAATTTCGGGGAGCATATAGTCGCCGCCTTGTCTGTCCGTCCGTCCGTCCGTACATCCCATTCATGTCCGGCCCATAACTTTGTGATTTAAAGTCAGATTTCGAAACTATTTTACAGAAATGACCACCATGTTGAGATGACGTGTCGCGCGCAACATTTGGGTACCTACATTGAAGGTCAAGGTCACAGCATGACCTTGCAGCAAAATCGTGTCCGGCCCATAACTTTGTTATTTTAAGTCGGATTTTGAAAATAATTCACAGAAATGATCACCATATTGAGACGACGTGTCGCGCGCAACATTTAGGTCGCTACCTTGAAGGTCAAGGTCACAGCATGACCTTGCAGCAGAATCGTGTCCGACCCATAACTTTGTTATTTGAAGTTGGATTTCGAAACTATTTTACAGAAATGACCACCATGTTGGGACGACGTGTCACGCACAAAATTTAGGTCCCTACCTTGAAGGTCAAGGTCACAGTGCGACCTTGCAGCAAAATCGTGTCCGGCATATAACTTTGTTATTAAAAGTCAGATTTTAAAACAATTTCACAGAAATGATCACCATATTGAGACGGCGTATCTTGTGCAAAATTTGGGCCGTTATCTTGAAGGTCAAGGTCACAGCATGACCTAACAGCAAAATTGTGTCCGGCCCATTACTTTGTTATTTGAAGTTGGATTTTACAATTTTTTTACATAAATGATCATCATATTGAGACAACGTGTAGCGCGCTACATTTGGGTCGCTTTTTGAAGGTCAAGGTCACAGCATGACCTTTCAACATAATCTTGTCCGGCCCATAACTTCGTTATTTGAAGTCCTATTTAAAAACTATTTCACGTAAATGATCACCATGTTGAGACGACGTGTCGGGCACAACATTTGGGTCGCTACCTTGAAGGTCAAGGTCACAGTATGACCTTTCAGCAAAATAGTTTCTGGCCCATAACTTTGTGATTTGAAGTCGAATTTTTCAACTATTTCACAGGAATGATCACCATATTGAGACAACGTGTCAAATGCAACATCTGGGTTGTTGCTTCCTTGAAGGCCAAGGTCACAACATGACCTTGCAGCAAAATCGTGTCTGGCCCAAAACTTTGTTATTTGAAGTCTTTTTTTACAACTACTTTTGACAAACTACTTCTCTGTGTCCAATACCTATTCGGGGAGCATTACCCGGTTCCGACCGGCTTTTGTTAACTTAGGATGTCACAATGGGTCAGGGTCAGTGTTCACCCGCACCATTGCCATCTCATCACATGTTGGGTTTTTCAAAATAGACTACATAACATCAACTTTTAGCTCGTTAAATGCAACAATATTAAGTCAAACTGTTAAAACTCTTAAATAAAAATCAGTTATGTAATATGATTTACTCTGTACCTTTTTTTGCAAAGTCACTTACATTATGTATGTGCTAGAATATTCTACATCAGCCATGTCTATAGCTTATAACTAGACAGTTGACACCTCAGATATCTGTGTAATACTTCAAGAGCTTTGACAAAACTAGTCTTAAAGAGTACTACTGAAAGGGATATGTTGAAGTGTCCATCTTTAAATGAAGAGGTATTGTGTTCGATCTCCTTTTAAGGAAGCAAGGCTCTGCTTTGTTGGCCTACTCCTGAATCAAATTAGTTTCCATTCAAGTGGATTTTCTGTCACAATACACCCCACAGCTAACACACATGCTTTTTGTACAACACAAGGCTAATAGACATGTCTTCTGTTACAGTACGCCACACAGCTAACACACATGTTACAATACACCATCAGGCTAGTACACCACAAGGCTAACACACATGCTATAATACACCACAAGGCTAACACACACATGTTATAATACACCACAAGGCTAACACACATGTTATAATACACAACAAGGCTAACACATTCTACAATACACCACAAGGCTAACACATGCTACAATACACCACAAGGCTAACACACATGCTACAATACACCACAAGGCAAACACACACGTCACAATACACCACAAGGCTAACATGGATTGTCTGTCAATTCCAGCCCAGCAGATTTGGGAGGCGGGTCGAAGCAAGGACAACCCGCACGACTTCGCCGTCGAGATCGACAGCTCGGACCTGGCAGACTTCGGTTTCACTGACGACTTTGTGTTCGACCTCTGGGGTGCCATCTCTGATGCCAAGTCGGGCCGCCTCACCAAACCTGATGTCAAAGAGTTCAGCGAACAATTCTAACCCCACCCTGCGCTTGAATAACCACATAGTTATACTGTCCCTGTGTTATTGTGTCCCATGTTGTCTGTGGATTCTACAGTTGATGTGTCTTTGTCTTCAGTTTCGGGACCATTTAACAGACTTACTATGTCTTTTGTCATTGTTCAGTGCCAATCTGCAAACGGTAGTCACAATCATAAGCATGCATTCAAAACAGTTGTCATATCTTGTTCGTAATGCTGTAAGGAAAGGAAACTTATATTTTGTATTGATTTTTAGAATCATATTTGCTTATTTACATGTAGATCTACAGGTATGACGCAAAAATACAATTACTGTTTTTATGACAATATGATTTTTACACAAACTATGTTTTCACCAATTCAATTGTAAATATAACGCTGTTCTTTAAATCTCTATAAAAAAATAATTTGCTGTAAATTTTGGTTGCTGTCTATAGTTTCATTGTTTTTTAAACGATGTATATTTTTTATGATCTTTAAGTATATAACCAAATATAGTTTTATAACAAAGATAATGTATATTGATTTGAGACACTACTTTTTTTACTGAGTTGTGATTTTTTAAACTAATATTATTTAAGAAAAGAATTTTAAACATACACTTACATTATATATTACTATTCCGTTTTCAGCTTATGTATTTTATGAGAATTGTATATTTACTCAGCTGTCGACCATACAGCCATAATATTGTATTTTTGTGAAATCCTTTCAAATTGAAAGTCATAATTGGTTTGCCAGTTTCATGTGTGAACGTGCCGACATGGCTTTGTTTTAGATAAACCATGAGCCAATTACCGGTAATTTAATTGGTTTGTAATTTGTCAGTTTTTGTAAGTTTTGTCTCATGATTTTTATTTTAAACTCAGTAATTAAAGTCATAAAGGCATGCTCAAGCTTAAAATAGTAAAGTTTAGAATGTGTTCAGGTTACGTAACAGCGCATGTAGATTTGTTGCATTTCATACTTGATCCCATTACATTGTTTTGTCCTGCATTAATAATTTATTTTTGTGAATGTATTATTGGAAATATGATGTGAACAAGTCACTTGTGTGTATTCATTCTATAATTTCTGTTTTATATGAAATTATCACCAGTCAACAAGGTAGAGTCCAGAATTGGTTACTTAGTTTGTCCAAGTATAATCTGCATTGTGTGATGACATAAGTTTAGACTATTTAAACATGTCTATATACTATCAAAAATAATATTTCAATTGTTATAAATTTGGTTGGTGTTTCTTCAGTTGATTGTGGGCTATTTGTGACCTAGGCTTAAACTTTCTGTGTGAAATAAATGTTTCATCAGAAGTACGGTAGTTATTTTATCGGTTGTGATAATGTAAACTTACATACATAATTTGTCACAAACTGAGTTTGTTTATTCAGCAAAATATATGAGTGTGTTAAAATGTAGATTCATTTTGCATGCAAAATATCAAAACCATACTTGTGCATTCCACTCCGTAAAAAAACAATGTAATTCTGTTAATTTTATCATTGTTGAATTTTAAATTCAGAGTCTATTGTTTATTACCCCATATATTGTTCCTGTGTTTCAGAGAATTACACTGTTTTCTGTTGTGATATTGTGGACATATTTTATATTGTGATACGTTCCCTTCTCTTGATTCATGGTTGTATGTTTCAATGATCAATAAAATGGCTGCTCCTTCTACCTGAAGTGCAGTATACTATGAAACGTGACGTTTTTCTCCTTCCTAGAGATGAAGACAAAAACGCACAGAAATGTAATTACAAATAGTTGAGGGCGTGTGATTATATTCTTTTAATTTGAACAATTTATCAGTTTAAGCGTTAAACCGCTATTAATTTGATTGATCTAGACGATTTACTCTTTCATGTGCATGTGCCGAAAAGGGTGCAGTGCGACCAGTTAATTGCGGCGAAATAAATAATGGTATACTCGTTTTGATGTAAACTTGAAATCTGCTTAATTGCTAATATGTTCTGTAATTAAACTGCGTTGATCTGTAGCACATAATCTGTGGTTTTCCTATTTCGACAAGGAAAAAATAGTCCTCTTTTCATTGTTTTTGTCTGCAGATTAATTGGCTTAAAGAAGTCATGTCTGTATATTGCGACTAGAATGCATTCTACTTGTTAAGCATAGTAAAACAGTAAATCCTATTCCCTTAAACAAAAGAAACTGCCGAATATTAATATCCATGCATGTTTAATATCCTGACTTCACTCGCTACGTTCAGCTTACATGTAACGCACCAGACTATGGTTCTAGGGTCTCGGGTTCGATCCCCGGCTCTGACAAGGACTTTTATGTTTGCTTTTTGTTTTGTTGTTGTGTTTTAAGGTTATGGTCCAAAAACATTATTTGTCATGGAATGTTCTCATTCCTTTTGCAAGGCTATGCCATTAAGTATACTTAACATACTGCAAAGTTTGTGACCAATTATAAGGCTCAAGATACAGATGTAGCACCTTTAAGAATACAAAATAATTTGCAAGTCCGCTAAATTGTTTTCTAATTGGCAGCTCATGGCCTGTACTGACACTGATGTTGCCTTAAATGCCCTGGTCCTGTCTGGCTTAAAGTTTATAGAGTAAAAACCCGGAATAACTGGCGTTAGAATAAGGACGACCATATTTGCACATTGAGTCGTTGACCGTACGCCTGTATGTGTGACTGGCCGACTTAGAATCACGACATCCTGGGTTTTTGACAGTATTTCTATTTCTAGGAAAATGTGAAATAAATTAAAACAAGGTATATAATTATACTCCTGAACAAGATGACAAACAAGTACAGGGCCATGGTGTATATGCACATATATAAAACATGAACTTTACTAGCAAATAAACTGACACGATTTAAAAACGCAAAAGTACTTCAACAGAGGATATATTCCACATAGCCGATGTATAACCATGTATAACTGTGTACTTGACTAGTGTAGACATAACAGAAACATAACAGAAAAGAAAATAACGTTTTAAGTTTTACTTAAGTTTTTGAGTTTTGCTTGGACTGACGTCTCATTGTGCCTAAATGCACGTGGAGTCAATAGCGCGTATGACCACCGTTACTGTTCAACACGGCCTGCACTCTACGTGTCATGGATGTGCACAAATTGCGGTATACGCGCCTTGGAAAATTGTTCCATTCCTCCAGGAGTGTGACAATTCGTCGACGGTATTAGGGGCATGATGACGTTGACGTAACCTGCGACCGACCTCGTCCCACATATGCTCAATCGGATTACAACCAGGGGAACGAGCCGGCCATTGTAACACAGGGACATTGTTTTGCTGTAAGAACTGTCTTGTGACTATTGCTGTATGCGGACGAGCATTGTCATGCATAAACATTAGTCCCAGACGTTGACGGAAGATGGGCACGACGTGGTGTCGAAGGATTTATTCGATATACCGTCTTGCGTTTAAATTGCCATTACAAACAACCAGGTAAGACTTAAAATTGGTATTTATAGCTGCCCAGACCATGACGCACCCACCGCCGGATGTGAACACTTCACGTACACAATTGTTTGCAAAGCGTTCATTACGACGTCTGTAGATTCTAACCCTCCTATCAGCATGGTGAATATTACACCTGGACTCGTCGCTGAAAACGACATTGTCCCACTGCCGTCGGCGGTTGTTTAAAGCCCAACGTTGTCTCTTAAGGCGATGACGTTGGGTGAGAGCCTGGCACCGCGCAGGACGACGACAATGAATCCCATGATCTCTCAGGCGATTTATCACTGTGTCATGATGTAAAGACCGTCCACTATTACCAACCATGGCCTTTGCAATTGACTGAGCTGTCGCAAATCTGTTGCGTAAGTGACGTTGCCGTATATAATTGTCTTGACGTACACGTGTTACACGTGACTGACCGGGGCGTGGGCGGTCTGCAGTTGTTCCAGTAGCATTTACACGTGTCACTAACCTTGTAATCGTTGAGTCGGCGACATTAAACCGTCCAGCTACCTCTGTTTGCGTAGCCCCGCCAGCCAAAAGCTCCAAAGCTTGGTTCCGTTGTGCAAAAGTAAGCCTCGGCATTTTGCTAACGAAAAATATCTGTAGTTTGTGTTTGATTTTCAGAGAGTAAATTAATGTGCCAGTTTACACACAAAAAATCGCATTGATTTCCCGCGTGGTTTAAGTGCACGAGACGCACGTGCATTTTGTGAAGGGCGGCTCAAATGACCGAGAGGTTTACATTTGGCACGACAAAATTGGTGGGGCGTGAAGGGTATACATTGTATCATTTATGTCCTTAAATATGGTGCCGATTGAGGCTGCAGGAACAGAATAGCTGATGAAAATGCCTTTTGCGTTTTTAAATCGTGTCAGTGTACTTACTAATATTTAAATAGCAAAAGACTTCAGTAAGTGTGCGTTCACTTTATTTGAAAAAAAATAATCAAATAACATTACATGTACTAACTAGTACTATGATTGTGTAACATGGTTCAAATAGTGAATTGATAGAGAACAAAGGAAAAAGACCAGTTTTTTCTCGATGACATAATTACTGAGAGAGACGTGCGTGGGCGTGTGATACTAGTTTTTAAGGAGTTCATGATCGCATACATCTATCAACTGAGTATGGACTGTAACTGGCGCCGACTGTTGTGTGTTTGCACCCAGACTGATGGTCGCATGAACACACACATGTACGGACGCACGTTATTCTAAACTGTAATAACTCTTTATAACCATTACAGGTTATATGTATATACACTGTATAGCAACTACATATGCAAATTCATTTATTACATACATTTACAAAATGTTCTATGCTTGATATGGCAATAGAGAAGACCTGCGTGTATGTTTATAAATCACTATCGGAAGTTCCGCCCTATTCGAGCTCATTTACAAAGAGTGACGTTTTTTCTACGTTGAGGGTGTCTGCAGGGACTGACGTTGATTCTTTGCGTCTGCAATGGCCGTCATTTGACGATCTTGAAGCCGAGCGAAGTCATCGGCAGATATCACCTGCCAATTGTATGGTATCGCATAAACAAAGTTGAATAATAGTGCACGTTAATAAATGAGATAAGATAAACACAAAAAGGAGTAAAAATATCCTTTATTGTGGCTCTCCGCAGAAATTTATCATTTTAAGCCTTTAACAGATGTTGAGACGCTATACTTTGTCAATTTTAATGACTTATAAAAAATGAAATGATGCAATTATGGTATACATCAACTAAGTTTTATTCATTGTGTGACTCATAGGAAATGGCCTTTATAGTTTAAAATTTATTATATGATAGACTATAAGGCAAACACTAAAGAACACGTATGTTCTTTACCTTGAAGCTGAGGAGTTCCGTCCATTTGGAGTTGCCAACCTCGAATCTGGCGAGGAGCTGACAGCGCGTGCCACGTGTTCCGGTTCGCACGCGCCCCTCCCATCGCCACGCGGGCTCTTGACGATCCAGATGAAACCAGCCGCCCGTCCCGAGCATCGCCACGTCCTGGGCGTCCCGAACGTCTACAGTCCACGTGACATCATCTTTCTCAGACAGGTGCTCGGTTAGAGGCGACAACAGGCGGTACCAAGAATTCCAAGCCACGCCCTCTCGTGGGAATGCTGACCACTTCTCAGACGGAACTTCAACTGCGATACGCTCCTCCCTCAACTGCTCAAAGTTCCCGTTGTGAATCGTTTTCCCGTGTACCGTGACAGTGTAGGTCCCGCTACGAGGGAAGTTGAGATCTATGTGGCCGACATCACCCTCTAGCCAATGCCGTGTGTGATTGGTAAATGTCAGTTCTTGTGTGCCATTCAATTTCAATTCTACATCCAATTCTATGATTCCTGTGGCAGCGACTGCCAGTTGTAACGTTCCCGAGTCGGGTGCTTTTATAACCTTTTTGGCATTTGTTTGTTTATTGTCAAAACTAAATGCTCTTCCAGCACTGGATTTCTGTTTGACAATCATGTAGTTACAGAAATTCTCAAAATTCTCTTTATCATTCTCTTTCACAAAAAGTTGTAGCACGAACGTTCCTTCAATTTCTCTTTCGACGTCAACAACGAAAACAACCGCTTTGTTTTTGTCCCTGAGACATTTAACCTGGTACGTTCCAATTTCTTCTCGTGCGTCGTAAAGTGTCAGCTTTTGATCAAACCTATGATTGCCGGCATTTTCGAACACAATTTGGAGCACGTGTCGCTGCATGTGGATTATCCCCCCTGTATGGAATCGAGGACGGAGGCCGAGGCGCTGGACCAAAGCACCTGGTCCCCAGTGCCTTCCCGGACACAGCGGAAACGGAACCACTGTCTCGTCACTGACGTATTCAAGTATCCATGTACATAAATACATTGTGTTAGCAGTCATGCTCTTATTGCTGTGATTTGTCTCTAGGATGAGATCTAGACTGTAAGTCCCTTTTTGCGGGAAGCGCACACGAAGGTTTACCTTGTTTTCGGCAAAAACGGATTCTAAGAACACACATTCCCGCAGTTGAGATGCATCTACTGATGTGTCCGATTGTTCAAAAGTATAATTAAACTGAAGAACAGCGTTCTCGGGCAACAACAGAGAAATCTCGGTCTCCGAGTCTTGGACGACCTTGCACGCGCGGCTCAGGTTCAGTAGCTGCAGATTGAGCCGGAAGAACAAGGGTGATACGTGCGCCAAATCCGGAAGCTCCTCGCGACTGACCGGTCTGGCTAGCAGCTGCCAGTGCTCGTCGTCAGGAAAATGGGAGAATATAAAATGTTCAGGGTCACAAAAGATACGTCTAACGCCACCTAAAAAGTCGAAATCTTCAGCATTGATAGTTGCGTCTGTGTGTGTCGAGTGTCGATTAGCTAGAGATGGGTCGGCAAGCAGCCACGTATACCCCACCAGCACTGCAACCCATACCTCTCTGTTTTCTTCCTC
>Ga0224511_10004625_pt1 | contig 10482 bp, 13 predicted proteins | sample SF_May12_sed_USG_2_FD_169988 | JGI IMG/M metagenome (GOLD analysis project Ga0224511, IMG submission 169988) | Sediment microbial communities from San Francisco Bay, California, United States - SF_May12_sed_USGS_8_1 | ecosystem: Environmental > Aquatic > Marine > Sediment | place: USA... | reverse complement strand
AAAATGACCACGAAACCTAAAACCTAATAAAAGTCACCGTTCTTCGGGTAGATCAGTGGCGTATGTCACTCGGTCGATGAAATTTGTCAATCCTACTGTTCTATAAACTGATTTAGGCTGCAAAGCTTGGAAAAGGTGGTTGTCAGTCATTTTTCTGCATGTTTGGGGAGTTCACTTCCTGGTTAACAAGGAGTTTTTGTCAAGCTCAAGGGGGAATTAGGGTATGTTAGATGCAATTCCCTCATTTCACTGCCACTGGTTTCTCCAGGGTATAAACCCACAAGTTGCGCAGTCTAGCCAAGGCTGCTTTCTTACTCAAGTATCAAACTAAGGCATATCACATTGACATAAAATATACCAGGTAAACCATAGATGTATTATATGATACAAACTGATATTCAGTGAGACAATACGGTCTTCAATATGTACATATTATACATACCAGTTCATGAGCTTTATGGTCAGCACATAACCTTCTCCATATTTAAGAAAGGATTCATACAGCTTTGGTTGAAGGGTCAATGAGGGGTAGATCAAAATCTATAGAAAAGAGAAGAATATAATGTTATGGATTTGCTTCTTACTATTTACATACTGTGCCAATGCCAGGTCCGAGGATGAATAGATCTTAATACCTGATATCAATGGGTTTGTTCCACTGTAGAATTCTTCTTTGCAGTCATTTATCACCACAAATATGTAATAATTAGTCTTGATCAGTTGCAACAAGAAATAGAGAATCGAAAGTAATTCAAACGCAACACTTGGCTTACGTAAGTTGAAAAATGAGTTACAGAAACTGAATATGCGATAAAAGAAAATCTACATTCAAGAACAAGTTTACACACCATAATGTGACAATGTACTATATGGTATAACTTACCTGATAGTCAATACCTTTCACCATGTGACTGACAGAAGCTGCTATATTCCCCCCAGCAGAATCACCGGCCACACCGATCTTGCAGTCCTGATTATTGGCTAAACTCTCTTTGTGGCTGATACACCATTGTACTACGGCTTGAGCATCCAGATAGCACGCTGGATATTTATGTTCAGGGGCCAGTCTGTACTCTACGTTCACAACCACGCAATCACACTCCCTACAGAAAGACACTGACTGCATGAGGTGTTGAACGATGTACTTGGCTTCTCCCCAAACGGAAAAAACTAAAACTGATTCCGAAGTAACTTCAACATGAAAGGGTAAAGATTGTGCCTTAGCCAAAAACCGTGTGGGCGAGTGGCTGTTAGAGAGCCAACTTCTGCTGGCGACGGTGAAACTGCTGTGCTCAGTTCAAATGGCATTGGTCAAGAAAGAAAGTTAGTTCACTGTAAACTATGAGGACTATACATCGCATAGTGTAATTTTTTTAAGGTTCATTGTGTCATCAAGGTAGAGAATTGCTGAATATACTTGCTGCGCAATCATTTCGCAGGTCCGGTTATGAGTGTTTCGGTTACCCCACACCCATCCTCCTCCATGGAAGAATATCATAACATTATCCCAGCTTGTTCTGCCAGCTGATCTCATCACTGTAATCGGTATGGTGTGATTCTGCACTCCATCCACCAACAGGTCCTCACTCAAACCATGGAAATCGTAATCACCGCGTAGCTTCATAGCACCAGCTTCTACCACTGCCCTGACCTCCTCCACCGTGAGATTATCTACATCTATTGGTCCAGCCACCTTCACCATTTCGAGAAAGCTCGCAGACTCTGGATGTAACTGCACCGATGACATTTTACTAGACATGCTTGTCACTACTGCACCGGCTAATAACTACTGAATGTAGCAGACCTTGTGATCAACTATCTGTTAATAGATAAGCTGTTTAAACAATGGGTGATTCACGTGATAAGGCTGTTGGAATACACAGAATTTTTATTTCTATATGATAACCACAATGAATCGTTTGATCTTCTTGTTTAAGGAGTTTAACAACACAAATCTACATGTATTTCAGAAACATATACTCCAACTACTGCTAACAGTATAACACCAGAGGCTTAATCAGCATCCAAACACTGGACCATAAGTAAAGTCTTCCTGTTCTTCAGGCTTCTTCACCCATTGTCCCATCATGGTTTTCTCCATAGCTTCATACAGGTTTTTCTTTGTGACCTGTGAATCAAACACGCACAAATACATACACAAGATTTCTAAAAAAAACATAACAGAATGGGTCAAATTGAATGCATTACCCAAATATTATGTATATGGCGTTATCTCAACCGATGAGAGAGTTACACCTTTATAAGTACGTACCTGATAGTCGAAGCAGGCATCCTTAGCATCACGGTAAGTGGACGGTATGGCAGTGCCTTCAACCTCTCTCACACACATACTCACCGACCTGAAATCACGTGTAAAATCAGTTTCAGGTTAGGTTGTCATGTTTTTGTTTCAATTATGGGATTGAATAAGGTGCATAGGTTTGATTTATTTCAACCATGTCATGAACATGGATGTAACCGTATATGGTGTGTTTTCGGACACAAGACCTTCCATTGATTGTTATCCAGCAGCTAACCTGATGCGTCACAAACCCAGAGTGCTGACTGAATACTGGCGATAATGTTTTTCTGCACGCTTGAATGTCTTGATTAGAAAACACTTTTGTGTAACTTGACACAAATATGCCGACTTCACGACATTTTTTCTGACAGCCAATGGACCATCAATTTTTATTTAGTAGCAAACGCAAATTTTCAGATCCGCCTTTTCTGTGTTGCGCGTAGGTTGCACGAATCTAAACAATCTCCCGAATCATGAAAGCGTCCAATATCATCCATGTAAGAAGAAATATACTATCTCGCAGACATTATTGCCTCAATTTTCATACCTGTAGAGTTCAAACAGTGCCCTTTTACAGACTAGAGATGGGTTGTGTGCTGGTGTTCTCCCTGTTACTGTATTAATGACTTCTGTGCAGTCATTTCTACTATGCCATATAATGCTACAAAATATGCAAAGGGCAATAAAAACGAAGTGAGTTTACTCTTCCCATCCACCGATCAGAAGAACATGACAAAACAGTTTATTGGTCGTCCATGGAGACTGTGAACTAAAATCAGTTTAGTCAACAGTGAACATGCCAATGTTTTGTGCTAGGTCAAGTACATAATTAGAGTACCCGTACAAGATTTGCCCATTGTTGGCCAGGCTATGTTTCGCCTTTTCTTGATCTAACTTACGCGTGGGTAGGTGACCGCATTGTATTTCTCACTGTCTGCACAACAGTACCAATGACCTCGGGACAATGTCCGTGAAACGGAGGCAGAATCTCCACCGGAAGGTTGGCTATGCGACCTGTCAACAAAATTTCTACTTGTTAGGGTTTAAAAAAACAAAAAACGCATACGATGAACAGCTTAAAGATGATGATTTTGTTAAGACACAGGGTGCTTTTGCTAATCAGTAATATAACAATCAGTAGTGAGTGTCTTTGACAGTCTTATTAGTGATTTAGCGATAAATACCGTAAATTCCCCTGAAGTTGTGCTCCGGATGGAAAAGAGAACCAAGGATATAGCTGGAGAAATACATCGGCTCCATAAACTGACTAAGCAGAGAACCTGGTGAACAAAAACACAAGTACAACTATATGACAGCCTGAATGGGTAAGGGAAATATTAATGACAAATACAGAAACCCCACGGAGGAGCACAATACAGGGTTACACCAGCTGTCAGTCCAGCAAAAAAGAAGAAATATAGGTTTTACCTTGAAAACCTAAAACAGACCACCTAGCGAGCTTGTCACTGCATGACATGGTCAGCAGTCTCTCACCAGCTACCACTCCATCCCATGTCTGGATACTGTTGATGTTCTGACTAGCCACAGGAATAGTGCCTGCAATTCAACACACAGTACCACCAGTTAGCGTCTATAGCACAAAGGGTGACACCCAAAGGGGTGAAAGAAGCTTGTGCTTGCGCAACGATCACATGCGCAATTGCACCATTACTGCCTTGGGTAGCACACATGTTTTGTGGAACCAGCAAACCCGGACTGCTTCATGGACTAGGATTACCGGTTTTCGCCATATAAGCAATAATCTTGAACAGTTTTTCCATTCCTCTTATTAGCTGCATATATTTTCCAATTAGATTTCTATTTAAAATATACATGCATGTTCATATATCTAATTTAATCTAATCTTATATAAACTAATCAAATCAAACCTTATTTAAGACAACACCAATTAAGAGTCATAGAGAGATCTTGACCTACCTTCACCGGATTCTATTTTGACTCGGAGTTGACCTCGGCTTTTGCGATCAGGATTCCTATCATATTGAGTGGCACCTTTGATCTCCTTGTCTCCCATGCTAAAGAGCCTGGAGTCTCCACATGGCGGTGAGGAAATATACATGTGGAAGCGCACACCTTCTACCAGAACGTAAGCCTTACCATTAGCTACAATCATCCAAAACGGAATCAGGCTTAACAGTTCATCGGATCGGAGAGATTACAGGGGTTATGGAGTTGCATGCCCTCGGCTTAAACAGAATTTTATATTTCTGAGAGCGTATTAGAGTCAGTGATAGACTCAGTGAAACCACTTAGGATCAGTACAAGTAGTAAGTCAGTGCACATAGTGGGTGAAAAGTAATAATTGAATGGCACTGTGTTAGTTCATAGCATAGGTGATCCCTGAAAACCGCAACAAGCTTATTTGGGTATCAGGGAGAAATTTCATACAACTAATAACTGTTCCGACAGCCACATTTGACAGAAATTGTGTGCATTTTCGAATCAGCATATTAAGGACACTTTCCGTTTACAGGAGCGGCAACGAAGCACCACAACCTCTCAAAAATATATAATTTATATATAATGTAGGTCATCTCAAGGGTTTGGCTGTACTCACAGGCATTGCTTTTCTGCAGAATCGATGGCAAATTCTCCTTGACATTCATTATCTGTTCATAGAGATAAACCTTGAGGGCACGTCTGACCAGAATCTCAGCATGCATGTCATTCAGGGCTTGTCCTTTGTCAGACATTTTCCCACCGGATATACACTTTGTGCCTGGAAGTGGGGAGTTGCAAGTCAAATAAGTTGTGCTTTATAGATATGAATACATGGGTAGGCAATGGCTGGCTTCTGTATCAAACCAACTGGTTCAACCCTTAAGCCAGGAGTAGATGCAAACTACGCAGAAATTGCTACTTATTTTATCATGGGTAGTCTTTCTTTTGTGTAAAATGGCAAACAATTCCGTATTCCAATTTACAGACTTGCCTACATTTCCTACAAAACCTACAGCGAATCCCATGAAACTGTTCTGCTTTAATGGTGAAGAACTAAATGAGACTGATCGCGGAGTCAGTCTTGTAACTGCGGACTGATTGACTATCCATATATCCATATCAATAGAGAGGACACTAACTGAAAAGGTTAGAGAAGCCCATCGCTGATAGATACAAAGGAGAATGCAGGTGATTCTAGTCAGTATGACTGATATTCCCAAGGTTAAATCCCGCTGATTGAATGTCGCTTGAAGAGAACATCTCATTTAGGTAATAACAGGTTAGAAAATTGCCAAACCGATTCTCACTTTTAAAGATTCCGAATTTTAATTTGAAGTCTGATACTGATATCATCTTCACATTGAGCAGGGTCATTGTGATAAACAGACTAACCCGCGGCTATAGCAACCAATTCAGCTGACTCCACATCATCACCACGTGTGATAACACATCCAGCAAGCACCTTACGCGTTTTATACTGATCCGGCAGTGACATCGCTATCTCTGAATACTTCTCCTGTACCAATGTCTGCACCTACATCACCATTACAGGAGACCTGAGTTTATAAACACAAGACTGCGGTGCTATACAACCACAATAAGGTACTAATTCAGTTTTTAGACACAACAACAATGATTTATATGAAGGTGATTTTTCTCTGGCCACCTATTGATATAAAGACCAAGTATCCAATAAATCGGTTGGGATGCTAAGCTCGGGGTATGGCCGAATAGGAGTGATAAAACTAACCTTCACAGACAAACTAGTTGGCGGAATGTTTCCAATATCACCTCTCTGGACACCATTCTCATCAAAGGCGCCTAGAAAAGAACCATTAAATTATTGCGTAAACTTGATTGAAGTGATGGGGGACTGGTGGTGTTTCTCGTCAACAAATGAATCCCGGGTTACATACTTATTGGCTGGTGGATGTTATAAGCAAGTGCCAGAGCGACCGTTGCCGCTGCGGTTTTTGCAGCCTTCTTGCTCATCCCTTGTGCAGTGTATTTCTACAATAAGATGAAAAAATTGTGTACCCGGCACCTTCTATTGATCTACTGGAAACCAGTGTTTTCTTATATACAAGTATAACTCAGGTCCCTCAATGGTCAGGTTAAGGGGGTATACAGATCCTTTTGTTACTTGAGAAGAGCCTATTATGGTTAGATTTGTTGCTAAAATACCTGGTCTTCAATTGTAACTGTGGCAGTAAAACATTGGTTTTTGGATGTATCATTCGGGTCCTCAGAAATCGTGTAGACTGGCGCCTCCTTCTGAGCCTTTTGAGTAAGCTGCATCAGTCGTGAGATTGGATTTTGGTTGACAGTAGGTCGCTTCGTCAGCACGATTTCAGGGTCAACAAGTCGCTGCTTTTTCGCTCCAGGAGCTACAACACACAACTTTTGTTGCAGAGCGAAAGATTCTATGCTAACAGTCACTAATTGATGATCCTTGTAGACAAGGTCATTTGGGGTGTTGTGAATACACAACAGTTGACGAGCATGAGGCCACCATCGATGATACCCCATCCTCTGGCAATCTGTTTGGATTCCCTCGAACGAGGCGTTGGGTTCGCCTGAAAATGAAATGTTCCATTAGAGGACACGCATGTGGAGCATGTAGACTGCAGCAACTAGAGACTGTCATCCTACAGGGCCTCCTATCTGTGCATTAGGCTGCCAGCTACGATGCCAACAGACTGATGACACAGACACTGGAAAAATAAGAGTATAATTGTTACCACCAGGTGGAGCAGCTTGTTAGCGAGGGAGATCAAAGGTCTGCCTGTAAAAGACGGTGGAGAGATACTAGCACAGAGATACAAACATGATAGCTGTCATCGGCATTGGCGTGATCTACGTTTTGGGAGTATAACAAAATAACACAATACTGATAATACTGAGGAAATTTGTCATGCAACGAGCTATTTGAACTATGACTGGTAGAGTTATGAGTCAATAGGCTGTCTTAGCGAGTTGCATCTAGACCAATAAAAATTTCTGGGGTAGTTTGTGAGGATTGCATTCAGAACTGGCTGCGATTTACCGTAAACTGTTTGGGTTTTTGGATTGAACATGATATTTCACAAAACTTTGTAACTTTGGCCGATGCATTTGGCTCGTAACTGAAAGATGCTAGGATCAAGTCCTAGTTATGCCAAGCAACCACTGCGAGCATAACCTCATCAAATGATTTTTTACTCCTACCACGTCAATGGGCAAGCCTCGGGCCTACGAGGTGCGTTAAAATAGGATGACAAAGTGCTCGAGTACAACAGACAAGGACCAAATGAAATCAAATGACTAATGCTGCGCCCAGAGCTTGTCAGTCAGATGGAGCATTACATCTAAGCCTTCTTTTCACTAACTTACGTTCAGTAGGATCATCTGGGCTCGTGAAGGTCGATGATTCATCCATGTGTATGTTGAACCTCTGTGACAGGGCCACGTATGCAGCATTCTGTTTGGCAATCTTTTTATTTGCACCTGATCCCGCATACTCCTACAGGATACAGAACAATGCCGTGTGGATGGGAGCAACCTATATCGCCAACCTTTTCGTCGATATGACATAAGAAAAAATGGTGTTTTTTTCGGATAAGAATATTTATACATTGGGATAAAGCAATCAAGATATCACTGGTTAAGGTACACTAGTCCACCTATACAGAGTATATTTGCTACAGGGTATCACTTCAAGGGGTCGAAATCAAGCCAACATATTCGAAATAAGCGGATGATGAACAACAAAGTTGGATTGAATCTAAAGATGAGCGGTGATAGAAGGCCTGATGTGAAGAGCCTGTTATATGATGGTGAATTTGTGACATGCTGATCACAAATCGCAATAAATTCGTAGTTCATAGTAGCTACATGATTTCGATTACTATTTGTGAACTACTGAGGGATTCCTGAGGTCACATGGCCGTGGTCAACGCAACTGCGTAGTTGGTGCCATATCAAGGTTCTATTTCTGGTCAAACTGTCGTTAGAAATTGTGCGTTGGGATTTTGCTTGTAGTCAGACTCAACTAGTCGCTATGCGCAGGTAAATTCAGCCAGACTTCATTTTATAATTGCCACTGATGATCTGGTTCTCATGTATTGCGATTGTTTCCTGGTCTGCAATGATGACTGCTTCCAACCTGGTTCAGATAAGGTTTCAATCCAGATGTAGTTGGCCATTCAGATTTTCTACTTTATAGCCTTTGGATTTCCACGGGCTATAGAAGTGATTGAGCCAATCAGCGTGTGTCTTGTAAGCACAATTTGCGATCTTATTCAGCATGCTAACTGCCAGTTTCGCGCGAAACAGCTGTAGCAAATTCGCAAAGCGATCTTTTGTGTAACATTTTTCGCAAATTCGCCACTTTGTGGCAGGCCCTTGAGAAAGCCTTACCTTCCCATCAACGGTGACACTCCATACCCACACCGGGCTTCGATTCTCCATAGAGATCTGTTCAATCGATTTGTACTCCACAGTCAGATTATGTGTCTGAGCCAGCTGATTTAGCACACTAACCGAGTTTTCAATAAGATCGCTTCCAACTTTCCTCTTGACAGGTTTCTAAAAAACATGAATGGCAACCGTCATCTTCCAGGGGGATAAAGAAGTTGGCTTTACAATGTTTCTTGTGCTCAAAGCAACGTACGTGTATTTAAAATATCGGGATAGCGGAACAGTTCAGTGGCTAGAAGGTTTAGCTCAAGATCGAACTATTTTGAGTTCAAGTTTTAGTCGTGCTGAGCGCCCACTGTACGCAGGAGCCCCTCAGATAAATTCTAGCTCCTGCCACTCCAACAAGCTTCGGGCTTGCAAAGTTCATCAGCCAAAAGCCTAGGAAAACAAAAACTCTGAATAATAAGTCAGGTCAGGTGACAAATTACCGGAGTGGCCTTGGCTCGTTTGGGGTTTCCTGGTGCGGTTATTTCTCCTTTCTCAAGGGCAGCTAAGATGACTAAACAACAGTCGTTTCTAGCCTCTTTTTTACTGCCCGCTACAACAGACAAGATCATGAACATTTGTGAGAAAATCCAGCAAAAAAGAAGTTTCATCGCTACATGTTCAAGAAAAACAAGAAATGTTGAAACGGAAATGGTGACTTACAGGATGCTTCAAACTTTTTCTCTCCGTATGTCGCCACACACGTCATGCACGGGGCATGTTGCGGTCCGGTGGTGGTTATATTCCACTGTATCTCATCACCGAACAGGTAATTAACACGATTCCCCACTGTCATCTCATTCAGGTCGACAATACGCTAAAAGTAAAGTACCTCTTATCGTATATTTGGAATTTTAGTCGACCATGAAACAGCCCACAGGCAGCTGCCAATTCTTTTCGGGTATGACGAAGGCTGCTGGGCTAGATAGTCGGTTTTCCACCAGTAACAGCTTATCACGGAGGATCGGGTGCGGGTCAGTATCATCACTCTAGGTTGCGGGTCATCCGACCCAAGTCAGTTTTCACATCTCCCGCCAAAACTTGGCTACTCTCAACAAGAAGGGAGAGGTGGATCTTTCAAGAAGTGATTTTGACCTTTATCCAGTGATTGGGACCTCCATTTGGGGTGAGGGGCCTACTAAGGGCCCCACATTAAAAACACCCCGCCAGCTCGAACCTGCGATTGCAAATACAGGCTTTTTACCAACTGAGCTATTCTGATCTCCATAAGCTGCCAATAACGTCAAGAAAAGGATGACTATTACGATATATGGCAACTTGGGACCTCATGGGATAAGCATTGCCTCGGCAAACCTAGGCATCCCGAGGCAAACTGCCGCCGAGTTGTCATCTTGTGCCGCAGGGTAAGCCGTATCGCCATATAGATTTGTCATCTGTTCAACGGCCTTTCACTATATTAAATTTCAAAACTGTCTGACAATAAATATCAGTAACTTAGCTAGGCAGCTAGGATAGACTACACTCATCGCACTAGCACTCTATACTATAGGCCAGGGACTGACTCCATCAGTAAATGACTCACGGACCCACTGACTGAGCCAGTAGTTGATTATTTACTGTCAGTACTACTTTCAGTCTCAATGTATCTTTGGCAATGAATCAATGGAAACTGAAATTAATGAACATAGTTTCACTTCACTGAAAGATTTGGCATCGCACCCAGTGACCATACGATTGAGAAACCACATGAGAATGGCAGATCTGTACAGAGGTTGGCGGTACTGTAGCGTACGCAGTTGCACGAGATGACAACT
>Ga0224511_10004624_pt1 | contig 10482 bp, 6 predicted proteins | sample SF_May12_sed_USG_2_FD_169988 | JGI IMG/M metagenome (GOLD analysis project Ga0224511, IMG submission 169988) | Sediment microbial communities from San Francisco Bay, California, United States - SF_May12_sed_USGS_8_1 | ecosystem: Environmental > Aquatic > Marine > Sediment | place: USA... | reverse complement strand
GTTGCATTAGCTCTTCAACATTTCCTATCTCTGTACCAACTCACCCACATGCACCTTCTTGCCCTACTCCACACCACACCACAGCACATCACATCACAGCACACCACAGCACACCACAGCACACCACACCATACCACATCACAACACATCACAACACATCACGCCACAACACGCCACACCACACCACACCACACTACACCACACTACAATACACTAAAGGTAGTGCACTTCTAATGAATGTTAGACATCTTAAATTCGCACGAGATTAATGCTACAACATTGTTTATTAACAGAATAGCAAATATATGTTAGGGCTACAGTATGGATGGAAAAATGGTTTTATTATTTTAAAAACAACAGAGCTACTAGTTGGCACACATTGCATGAATCAATAATCGACTTGACTTACTAAATTTATATAAATCCTGAACCTAAACTACGGCCATCATTGTAGTATTATCTCCTAAGTAAGTCTATAAGTGTAGGAATGAGTCTGAACACATTCATGTAGGAGTTGTAGAGTCTAATTGAAGGTATTCTGATCGTATGAGGTAGTCTTTCGTCGCACTGTTGAGGTAATTCCAAAAGTTTCTGAGAAGGTCTTCCAATTACTACAACACCCTACTATGAGGTGGAGGAGACCAGAAATTACTGCGACTAACTCTCGTTTAGACTACCATGTGACAGTTTTTTCTAGTATACAAAGGGAAAACCTAACCTTAAATCATATACATTGCGAATATTCTGTATATAAAATACACATTATAGCTTGCTGGTGGAACCAGTGAAGTGTGTAATAGAAAACAATTCAACAGTTCAATGGCATGAGGCGGACAGAAAACACCACTATTGGATTACAATCATGTACATTTACGTTGCTGGTACGAGTTGGCTCTCTATAAGCTACTTTCCACCACCCATTAGCTAAAGGACAACCTTTACTTTAAAAAGGTTTACACGCCTATGTTCAGCGTCTGTGTTCATGTGTCTATGCATGTCTATGTTTATATATCTTTGCTTATTTGTCTCTGTTTATCTGTCTATGTTTACGACAGTGTGATTATACGTTTATGCTTATGTTCCTATGATCATTTATCTACACTTAAAAATGCTCTATCTGACCAGGGTAAAGGGCGTTGAAAGGCCCCACTCGCCACAATGCCTCGCATTGTGAGCTGACGATAGATTTCTTTGATTGGTATGGAGAAGCAGAGCGATAGTTGACAGCCTCTTTGTTCAGGATCAGATGGTGTGAATATGTCTATGAACGGTTTAGAATCACCATTGACATCCTTTGAGAAGTATTCTTTGATCATCATCTCCAGGTAGCCAGTGAGCTTGAGAGATTTTTTCCGCAGTGTCTTCATGTCCGTTTGATCAAGGGCCTTGAAAAAAGACACACTGTGTAGACTATACTGAAACATGTATTCTCGCCAGTAATGAGCCGGCATAAGTTTAAAATAACGTAGCTAATCACCAATGATGCATACATACTACACATGCAATACTATTGTTTATATACATGCCACAAAGCCCAGAATATAGGCTGGTGATCAATTCTTCAGTGTATTGGTCGTACCACTTGAACGGTTTGTCGAGTTTTTTACAGACAAGTTCCTTGGCTTGTTTCGGACAAAGTCCCAGACTGTCACCACAGAAATAGATTAAGTCTTCCTCGCTATCGACTTGTGAGAGATCGACTGAAAATGTGAAAGATTAGACTGCATACTGGTGATGATTTCAAGGTTTGTAGATTATTAGAGAAAAGCGCTTGTGTGTCAATTGAAAACTCTTCAGTTGTTTTGCAATTACGCAGCAGAATTTTACCATCACATGTCGTTATAAAGGTCAGCCAAAGAGGGAGATTTAGCTCTTTTTTCCCTGTACAAATGAACATATTTTTGAAGCTTGACGGTCAGTTCATTGGGTTGAATGACTCGTGACAATTTCAAATCGAGTTGCCTTCAGGAGTCTTGTCTCTGAATCCGACACAGAAGTGTTAGGCGATAAAGATGCTTTATCGGGTGATCTGTACTTACCATAAGACAAATACTTCATTTTTTGGGTAATGAAACATACCCCATATATGTCTCACTTTATCCTGCGAAGCCTGAAGCAAAGCATAAACCTTGCTGGTTTCAGCAGAGTCTGTCGCCATCTTGGGATTGTCAATGTTGAGTTTTGTTACCTTGACCAGAACACAACTAAATCTGGGAACTGGTCAAAGTACATTATACATGGGTTATTGGTTTGTGATGCATGGGATTTAGTAACTTTGCATTGAAACGAGGTCTAATGGCGAAGTATGGGAAAAGAAGACAATTGGTAAAGGGCGACATTTAGTTTACTATATTAGGTAATTTCAGGCAGTTCATAGGCATTGCCCTATCTGTGAATTTATTTCTTATGTATATACTTGTGAATAAACTGAATAATGGGTTTGAGTTGTGTCTAATGTAATGAGCTATTTAATTCTGTTTACTATATTGAGTATATATATTACTATATTTGAGTAAACTAGCGGTGTCACTAACATTACCCTACCCTTCTTCACACAACGAACACACGCGCATTACAAGTAGGGTAATCAAATATGCAATGAGTGCTACATTACTCTACCCTACTCCACCTCACGAACACAACGTTCACACCACTTTGCCCAAACCAGAAATGCTAACAGTGTTTTTGTAACAAGTTGAAAAGTAGGCCACACATTACAACTTGGGTTCTCCTACTTAATGTACGACAAAGGGATCAATGCTACATTTTTTATTACCAGAATATCAAATACAATTTGGAGTTACATTATGCATGGAAAAATGATTCCAATCCTGCACTAAACTTTTTAAATGATTTCAAAAACAGTTTGGCAGAAACAAAGGTCGAGATACAAATACATAGTCTGGTTTTATTGGTTTAAAAACAACAGAGCTACTAGTTGGCACACGTTACACGAATCAATTATCGACTTGACTCACTAAATTTATAGAAATTCAGAACTGCAACTACAACCATCGTTGTACGGTTATTTCTCGAGTAAGTCCCGAAGTGTTGAGATGAATCTGAACACATCCATGTAGGAGTTGTATAGATGAATTGGCGCTATTCTGATCACATGAGGCAGTCTTTCGTCGCACTGTTAAAAAATTCCAATATGGTCGGAGTTTTTTAATTGTTACAACACCCTACTGCAAGATGGAGGGGACCAGAGACTGGTGCATCTAACTCTCGTTTAGACCACCATGCCACTGCTTTCTCTAGTATACAAAGGGAAAACCTAATGCAGTTAAGCTAAAATTATATAACACGCCAACGTACATTATAAAATACACATTATAGCTTGCTAGTTATTGAAACCAGTGAAGTATGTAACAGAAAACAATTTAACAGTCCAACTGCATGAGGCAGACAGAAACGCCCCTATTGGATTGTTACCACAAACATTTAAAAATATTTGTCTACTAATCCATATTCATATGTCTATGAGTATATGTTCATGTGTCTATGCTCACGCGTTCATGTTCATCTGGCTATGCTTACATTTTACATGTCTGTATGTATCTACGCTAATTTTTCCAACTGTGTGAGGCAGACAAAAAACATCATTATTGAATTATTAAATCATAAACATGCAAATCTATATGCCTATGTCCACGAGTCTATGCCTATATTGCTGGTACAGGTTCAATCTCTCATCAGCCACTTGCCCACCACTCATTGGCTATTGGCTATTTGGCTACATTTCGTAGTCTATGCTTATATGTCTGGCTTACTTTCTATGATCATTCATCTATGCTTATAAATCTATGGATGTTGTCTACGCTTATGATAATCTACAAGTGACATGTTACATGATCGAACCAGGGTAAAGGGTGTTGAAAGGCCCCACTCACCACAATGCCTCGCATTGTAAGCTGACGATAGATTTCTTTGATTGGTATGGAGAAGCAGAGCGATAGTTGACAGCCTCTTTGTTCAGGATCAGATGGTGTGAATATGTCTATGAAGGGTTTAGAATCATCATTGACATCCTTTGAGAAGTATTCTTTGATCATCATCTCCAGGTAGCCAGTGAGCTTGAGAGATTTTTTCCGCAATGTCTCCATGTCCGTTTGATCAAAGACCTTAAAAGTACACACATTAGGTAGACTGAACGGGTACATATGTTTTCATCAATAGTGAACCAGCATTTCAAATGCAAGTTATTACGACAGAGCTGTGCAATTTACACGATAGTTGCTTACATTGAGTGAGGCTTTCAAAGAAGCGCAGGGTAGAGCCCCGGGGTTGCTGAGTCTATAGCCCTTGGCACCAGGTATCAGATCCATTGCTACAATTCAATTGAAGAGGCCATCAGTGAATCTGCTACTACTGAGTGTGAACAGTATCTTGCATAGAATTCGTTACCAGTATACTAGAATCCCCCAGTTTGGTGGACTCAGGGCGACTGTAAGTTAAATGAACACCAAGATACAGAGTTTTACATGTGATATGTTTCACCGATTTTATCGCAAAGGGTCGTGCCTTTTAAAGAAATATTACAGATTATTGCAAAAGATCAAACTTACTGTTGTCCATGACGAATCGAGTATCACTCCGATGGCCCCACCACCCCTGTAGTTTTGGAGGTTTGCTAAGGAGATTGCGCTCATGGATGAAGGCTCCCGCGATCCCCCCAGCTCCACTACACAGGTACTAGAAAAAATACAACATAATTCGGTCAATAGTCCAATACACAGATGCTTAAAATACTGGTGGAGGGTGCTGCATATAACTGACTGATTCCAATTGCCTACAAGATGCTGATGGCAAAGAAGAGGCAAACACTTCACGGTGTAGTTACCTTATAGCTGCACCAACAGGCAAAATCTACATCCCAGTCGTGTAATTTCAATGGTACATTCCCAACGGCATGCGCTAGATCAAAACCAACGAGAATGCCCTGCAAACATAACAGAAAAAATCAATAAGAAATGTGTGCAAATACCAGTCTATCCCATTAAGAAGATGACTATGGGTAGATGTCCTTTCTTCAAACTCAAGATCGGAAACCGACGAGGATGTTGCTAAATACAAGGGTTTTCTGGGAACGGGAATGGAGCCAGAGTCTAGCACACTTACCACTAAGCTATCAATTCATTCCTAAAGGATAGAGGAGGTGATCGGAAACCAAAGCAATGCCACCATGAGGGTGCACTAAATTAAATATACAGCCCTCAATACGGAAGAAATATCAGGGCAAGGCCAAATAAAATACTGGTCTATTTTGTCACGTTTAATATGATTCCGCTTTACACTATACGTGTGTCTTTTGCCCAATAGAAGTTACAGAGAATCAATGAAATTTGGGGCAGCACTTGACAGTTCCAATTTTATAATTAGGGTAAATTTTTGGTCATCTTAGTCAGAAGCACTTTATTTCCAACCTTTTTGTGCGCCATTTCAGTGATAGTTTTCATATCAAAGAGTTGCCCTGTATAGTACTGTACTCCGCTCAACATGATTACTGAGATAGTATCGCCCTGTTGCTCAATAACGTCCAATATGTCTTCTGGTCGAAGAGTTGCCTCACCCTACACGTGAAAGTACATATATGCAGGTGCTTATAGACTTCACCTAGCAATAATAGATAGTCCGGATATATAATGATGCAATGAGCAGAGTTGCTTGGTTTACACGCGGACTTTTGTTAACAAATACTTCGTCGACGAGAAAATCTGTGCCGAGCCAAGATGAACGATTGTAGATCGACACTCAACATGGCTTGAATTTTGGAGGAGATCTCTCGGATATCCGAGGAGTCCCGAAATGACTACAGGATTTTAGCATGGTTATTAGCGTCACTCTCACTGAGGGTTCCTGTCTGACAACAAAGTAATCCGAGACAAATATTGAACGAATAGCTTAGTTCAATCTAGGTTTGATGCTGTACACAGCCAATTATTTACATTCGTCACTCCATGAATATTTGTCAATTGGTTTCATTGACGAACATCCAGGGATAACCCCAGCAAGTAGAAATAAGATTGAGTCATCAACTAATACTTACATCCCTTGGTTCCAGACATAGCATACAATCAGCAGTATCCAATCCATGCAGTTTAATCTGGGATTCGACAGCATACTGGAAGAGAGAATCACCTGCTTACCACACATCATATGCAACACATTTGTCTGTACTGTAAACGGGCTAATACATCATGATTATTCTGCACAAGTTCAACTCTGCTGCACACCAGGAACTCGCATAGTTATTGTAAAAACCATATAAAACAATATCAATAAGGCTGACACAGTAAGGGAGTAATAAGCTTCTAGATAACTAAGGGGCCATGTGGTGGGTTTGAATTTATATACACAGTGCTAACAGTATCAGATTCCACACTCACATGATCGGATGGGAAAGCTTTACTTTCCAGCATAATTTTGTTTCTCTTTCCTTGTGGTTCATAAAAAGATAGCTACAAGTATAAAGCATACAAGTAAGATGTAGAGAGGCGACTTTAGTCATTTACCTAGAGAGCGGTGATATATTTATGCGCAGCATGACCAGATTCATTCCAGATTAAATGTGACTAACTCTTGTCAATTTGCTACTGATAAACTGCTTGATCATTAGCAGTAGCACATACCATAAGGAGATGCAGATTCACGGTGAGGCCATTCATAACAGAGATTTCTTGCTGTTGAGCTCCAACCATTTTTGCCATTTGCTCATCTAGGCAGAGATCTCCCTCAGCCCATGGTAAATCTCCTAGGGTGTGACCATACACACCCCTGCAAAAGAAGAACGGCCACATTCAATTACTAACAATAATTCTGTGGAAGAGCATGCGTACAAATTTACATGTACTAGTAATGCAATACATGAACAAAATATGGCTTATACACGCCACATATTAGGCTGGTGATCGACTATTAAACGTATTGGCCTTACCATTTGGACCATTTGTCAAGTTCTTTACACACAAGTTCCTTGGCTTGCTTCGGACAAAGTCCCAGACTGTTACCACAGAAATAGATTGAATCTTCCTCGGGATCGACTAGTGCGAGATCAACTGAAAATGTAACAGATTACATTGACTACAGGTGATGGTGTCGACGTTGCAGATTGCTGTAGAAACATGTATGACAATACGCACTTGCCAGCAACTACACGCCAGAACTGTAATATCACAAGTCATTGAAGAAGTCAGCTTGAGGGAGATTTTCACTGTTCAATCAAACTTTGCCGTTAGTTCTGATGGGGGAAATGACTTGTGATACCCGATGTATCACTGGACATAAGGCGAGCTATACTTACCATCTGGCAAATCTTTCATTTTTGGGTAGTGAAACATATCCCTCAGATGTCTCACTTCATCTTCTGAATCCTGAAGCAGAGCATACTCCTTGCTGGTTTTAGCAGGCTTTGTCGCCATCAGGGGACTGTCAATGTGGAGTCCGGTTACCTGGACCAGAGCACAGCACTAAATCTGGAAATCAGAACAAGTACACAGGTTATTCTTTGGAATGTGCATCATTTAGTAACCGATGAGTGATAACTAATACTAATACTAATAGTGTAAAAGCTTATTGTATTCAAATCTATCCTATGCATGGTTCAGGGTCACTCCAAACAAGATTGACTTAAGAAAACATATTCATCTGTTACCCATAAGTGTAAACTGTACGTGTAAGTGTAATGTATCCCCAATTCCGTGACTGAGTGAGTAGCTACTGACTAACTGAGAGAAACTGAGTGAGTCAGTCACTCAGCAAGTTACTAAGTAATTAAGTCAGTGACTTCTGAGTTACATTAACAACTCACTGACTTACAAGTTACTAGTTAGTTAGTAATTAGTTAGTACCGTTACTATTATTGTACTACTACTAGTGTAGACTGTAGACTCTAGTGTTAGTGTAACTATTATTTATTGAATTATTCATTTAACTACCATGAAATGAATGTAAATTCAAATTGTAATTGTCTAACTCTAAGTTAGAACTTAGACTGAGTCTAAGTTAGTAAGTAGTAAGTGTACCTCATAGTAAGTGTTACAGTACATAAGACGTTGCTGGGAGTGACAGTCACACTGGCACTCGGTGGAGTGACTGTCGTGACTCGGTCAGTCAGACTCACGTCACCCACGGCCACTCAAAGTCAAACTCGAAGTCGAATGATTCCGTGACCATACCATCACCCGATGCCGATCATCGCAATCGGCGTGGACATGGATTCACTGACGAATTGAGTCACTCGTGGACTCGCCCACACGCTTTTCTTGCAGTGAATGCGGTAAGGCCGTCGTGGTTGCATTTAACGAAGACGAAAACTAAAACAATTAGATTTAGAACTAGGAGTAGGACAGTCTGCTAAGAGACGTACCAAATTGCAAGACCGGCGAAAAGTAGGCCAGGAGAGCCGCCTTGACGTGTTCAACTTGTGTTATTCAATCGTATATATAACTTCACTCAAGAAGGCCAGTCACTGTATTGTAGCGGATCCAATGAGTCCATTTCTATTAACAAACATGGCGGTTCGTTCATTATTTTCATTCTTTTGACTCAATCTGCTCGTGAGACTTAATGATGCAGTAACTGCGTTATTAATTTGGCGTATATTGAAGACATACTTTCGGCTTATCAATTCATAAGCAGTCACTCTCAGTGAGTGAGTCGGAAATCAATCGATCAATGATTGCAGAAACTAAGTTTATCGACCACTCATCGATGAATTCAAATTTTATTTTCAATCCGTTCAACTTGGTAAACTTATGAAAGTCAAACTCAATCATTATCATGGTTCGATTGAATGATGAACTAAAAAATAAAATTAGCGCAGTTTATATCATGAATTTGACGCGAAGTCACGAAAACGAATGAATCATGAATGGCTGATTGAAATGACTGTCACTGAGTCAGTGAAGTGAGTGATTACTCATTTAGTCATTACTATTTTTAATTTTACTTTAAGTAAAAAGTTTTTACTTTTAGTATTTAATATTTTACTTACCGACTGACTCTCTCAGCCTCAGTCTCTGACTCTGAGTCTAAGGTTTAGTTTTACTCTCACGTTGAGTTTGACTTTGACTGTTGAGTTTGAGTTGGTAAATACTAATTAGTAAATCAGTTCTAGTTGGACAATAGCAATCAGCAATGAGCAGTCACGAACGAGGTTTGGGTTTTCTAAAGTGCTATTGAATTGGATGAGTATACAAGTATCATACTGGTAATATAACGTGTGTCTTTTAGCAGCGAATGCCAGGCGGACAACCACCAAACTGGGTAAGTAGCCTGCACTTACTCAGCCACTAAAGTTTTAAAATGTATAAGAGGTTGCATCGGATTCACCACAGACAGTGAAAACACAGAGGGCTCGAGTCAAAGTCAAACTCCTTGTACTCTCCGGTCGAAAAGTTGTTGACTTAGCAAACTAGCTATGTTTTTTGTACCACTTGCAAGCAGGCGTTCATGCTGGCTGATGGCTAGGACGATAAGATTCCTGTGATTACTTGTTATTCAGTTCATTGGTTATGCTTACCAAGCACAGTGATAGTCCTTGATAATGGCCGAATGATTGTTATAGCCGGTGCCTTGCTAAGCGAAATCAATCGGCGGCCATGCTGACTCCAAATTATTTTTTCATATTTTGTATTCTCGTCAAAAATTTTTACACAAGATGGCGTTGAGTGAGTTTTCGAACAAATTGCTCAAACGGCAAAAACAACTTCATTTTCTGTTTAGATCATATAAGCCCATATAGTGAGTCAGCAGCTTGACTACCGGATCCGTATTTAGATAGGGGCAAATCCACCGGGAATCGTTAAGCTCCGCCCACCATCATATTATGTCAAACCTTATCAGGCATTTGAGGCAGCAGGTTTTGAGCAAGCTCTCCCAAGAAATGAGATCAAGGGTACAATGTGTGACCATGTTCTTCAATGCACCAACACTTTAATTTCATAATTTTCACTTGATATTGCATCCCTGGTGGTCCATCAAGGAATTATGTCACCTACTGTAATATTTTTTATCTTTGTTGTAGAATTCTGGGCAATTCCAAGGCCCTCCTCCAGGTGTGTACTATAGTTTTATGAACAATATGACCCAATTTATTGTTTTGAATTAAATGAATGGCTATTAGCTAAGGAGTGAGCTCGTGATTATGATACCTAATTCGCTGATTGAATTTATAGCATTTTCCTTCTTAGTATCTCCATGACAAGACAGCTGTTAGGAGCGGTGCAGAAATTGGCCTACTGAGTCTTAGGCACCTGCATGCCCCGTAGAGAAGTTAACTCTAAAGGGCTTCCTTTACTTGGCGTCAGGATCCGAAACTGACGAGGGTATCGCAAAATAGAAAGTTTTTGCCTGAACTGGGAATTGAAGGACTCCGGGTTCAAAGCCCAGTACGTCATCCCATTAGGCTATCGCTTCACCCCATCTATAGCATAAATAGCAATATATATAGACTCATAATCTTATTTGTATATGCCATTT
>Ga0224511_10004623_pt1 | contig 10482 bp, 4 predicted proteins | sample SF_May12_sed_USG_2_FD_169988 | JGI IMG/M metagenome (GOLD analysis project Ga0224511, IMG submission 169988) | Sediment microbial communities from San Francisco Bay, California, United States - SF_May12_sed_USGS_8_1 | ecosystem: Environmental > Aquatic > Marine > Sediment | place: USA... | reverse complement strand
CTCTATGCGTTGCAACAAACGGCGCTTTATGCAACTTCTACTTATCATATCTGCATGCAAATGGTATCAATACGCAGATAACAAAATTGTCTTTTAATTTATGTTAAAAACAAAAAAATGCATTTTTTATAGCCTTCAAACTTGCGCAGGTGCCTTAATATGATAAAATCATATCAAATATAGAATGCATATAATCCCCGTTTTCCTTTTGACTGATTAAATTAGAGGATGATCCTCAGACAAAAACAGGCAAAGGGAATGGGTTATTGAGACAATGGGTAAAGTGTACTGAATGCAGTAATACATAGTTCCGCAAAACCTCAATCTCATTCCCTTTCTGTAGTTTTCCTTTTTATGTGATAATGTTTATCCCAAACACGTAGTACGATTTCATTTTAATTTACTAGGTCAGATTGTCACATGACAATATAGCTCTTAACTATTGGATAAAAATTGACCATGTACGGTTTAAAATGATTATGAATGACAAGTACGGAACTGTTCATTTTGTTGTAGCTATTCGTCGTGCGAATGGATGATAACTACAGATAATCCGGACGGACAGCTTTTTGTTGAAGTGACGTATATGGACCTCGAACCCCACTCCACTTGCAATTATGACTACCTAGCCATTATTGAAGGTAAGAGAAAACGGAAATTGTATGTGTAATCAATAGCTTTTATTAAACAATTTAAAGAGAAGCTCAAAGACAAAATGTCGCAGGGTCAAGTTTAAGGGTACAGTGACAAAGTGACCCGTAAAACCCCCAGAAAAAAACCTACACAAAGCACAATCAATGGTGACATAGTTTACGGTTCTAAGTTCTTGACCTTTGAATCAGTTTCGTACAGTGCAATCAGAATGTTTCGCGCAGTACTTTGTGCGCTTTTTTATTTTGATGTACTTAAATTTGTTTATATTATAAATAGGTCTAATTCTATTTCTGGAATTTGCGCAATGGCCTGTGCAAGAACATCTTGGAACTAAAACAACCGCGAAACTATATGATTTGATACGCGTTCTTAGGAGTTTCCCCTTTTCAAAGAATAATTTAACTTACTGGTGTGTAGTGCTAGTGTGGCGAATTATGAACTCAGTATCACCCTTATCTTCAATTTATTTAAACTTACAACACATTAAAGGACAAGTATTGTATTCATAATAACGGACTTGTCTTAAATGTTTATAATGTCTACTATCGTGGTTATTCTTTTTACTTTTGAAAACAGAAATCAACAAAAAACTATCAATATATGTCTAAGGTACACACATGCTGGACAAACAATACGGTAATTTTGTTCGTACTGTCCAACAAGTATCTCAATAAGAAGTGTAAAAATGTGTTCCAAACTGTGTCCGACTTGTACATACATAGAGTAGGAGCGAAATATTTGTCTAATTTAACATGCATCCAACTGGTCTCAAAGCTACTGCGTATGAAATAGACAACATATGGATAAATATATAGATAAATAGCTTTCTTTTATGCTTTACCGTGAAATAAACTTATATTCCACTGTTTCTTTATATTTTGCAATAGAGTTACAGTGAAAAATAGCAGTTAAAATTGTCACTGCAGCTACGAAGCTCGTGAAAATATTGCATTCTATAATCACTCGTGAAATAAATATCTATTCACACCAACATTCAACAAATACCTTCTATTCAATTTAGGTGGCAGTAATATATATACGGGATGTTCTGATGGCTATAGAGAAACATCGCTGTACAGCTATACAGCGACTGGCAACACATTGTTGATCGAGTTCATATCGGATAACTCAGTCCAAGGTATTGGGTTTGTGCTGACGTATATTGACATCGTGCAAACGACTACATCAACATCGACAACAACCTCAACAACGACTTCAACTACCTCCACTACTTCTACTACTACAACTACTTCAACAAGCACTTCACCCACAACTACTTCAACAACCACGTCACCTACAACTTCTTCAACAATCACGTCACCTACATCTACTTCAACAACCACTTCACCCTCTTCACCGTCTACTTCTACACCATCAACGACAGCTGACCCAGGAACAACGGCGACAGATAGACCAACGACGCAAGGCAGAGCGGGGGCAACGGATGCACAGACTGGGGCTGATGAAGGTGGGTATTTAGTGTATACTAGTTTATACTACTTTATTGATGGTCGATTGCGAAGCTAGTTATCCCAACTTAGTAATCACTCTTGATCGCTCATTCCAGATGGAAACCATTACTGAACACTGTACTACTGAGGCACCGCTGTATTTCACCGAGATGTTAATACACCTATTAATATTGATTGAAATCGGTTTAGAAATGTTAATTGTTGTGAAATAATTTAGATGCATTTAATGATGTTTTTGTTGTTGGTTGTGTTTTTTATCTCTTAAAGTAACATAACAAAATTAGCGTGTTTTTAAATGCTTGAAATCACTCTTTTTTATTATTATGAAATAAAAAATGTAAAAAAACACGATCAAACAACATCAGCATCGTCAATTGTTTGAATTAAAAGCTGTTTAATTTATTACCATGTTTCTGCATGTTAATTAGGAAATTTGATTTATTGGCTAGATCGTAGTTCTTAGGTAATGGCTACGTATGAAAATGGAGTATTTAAACATCATTTTTTTCACATCGCTCCATATGAAAACACAAATGCATTTTAATACATTTCTAATAGAGTCCCCGCATATAATATTACCTAATGAAATTACTTGCACCTATTCCTCAACGTGTAAACGATTGTTCAAAATTTTCTGTTGAAATATTATTAAACTGATGAAATGGAAAGCCTCCAGGAAACATAGCCTGCACGAGAAAACAGCAGCCTCGTTGGAGCACATCATAAATATTCAAAAATGATCATATTCAAACCTGCCGTCATACCAGCTTAATACAAATTGTTGGCGTAGTTGATCGAACTTGTTACAAATAAAGAAAACATGGAATTCATCTTCCACTTCTTATGATACAAGTACCAAGCTTTTATTACAGGCCTCGGCGTGGGCGGTGCCGTCGGAATCGCGATAGGCGGTGTAGTTGTCGTCGCCGGTGTCATCGTCATGGTTGTCAAAGGTTTAACTGGTGGAGTCAAGTCGAGTACTAAGCTGCATCCAGATACTGAGGCTGAATATACGGATGTCGAAAAGGCCGACGTACCAAAACAGCTTGAATGGGAGACAACAAATGGTCCACCTATAGAAATGCTTTTCATCTTGTTAAATAAAAACGGACTTAAAGTAATGAGTCTAACTAGAAGTTGAAAAGGAGACACTTATTCCGCTTTATGTTTGTAACCTCATAAAATGACCATTTTGCACTATTGACTTACGACCGATTTGACGTGGCTTTATATTTATATTCTTTACACGTGTTGATATTATATATATATTTTACTATTTTTAAATTACGACAAGGCAAATTCTTTGTCACTTCATCTGATCTTTTTAAAATATCAAGGATGAATCCTAATAAAACATTTGAACCGTCATCAGTGTCGTGATCATTGACAACGATATATTTCATAAGTAGTTTCGCAACTTTTGTTATGTATGGATATTTGTAAACAATACGTATACCACGCAACATATATCATATGTGTATTTAGTTTTTAATTCAGAAGTTTGATTTTTCGGTGCGGTTGTTTAAAACCGTGAACTAAAACCTCATTAAATTTGATTTCGCAAAAAAGCGGCAGTAGTTTAAAGACAAAAAATTCATACAACAATCTATCAAGTTCAAATGACTATTTACTTTTGATTGGTTGCACAAGATTTCAACACAAAGCATACATCTTCAAATGTCACAAAATGCTGGTATTAGGAAAACTTAATGTGCAAAGTATTTGTTAAAATGCGTGACATGATATAAAGTTTATGTAATGGGATTATTTCAGACCCCAGGATAATACTTTTAATAGCTTTGGTAGCAGTCTTCCAAATAATATTATATCGTATACCAAAAACAAATGCTAAACTTTGATTTTTCGAAAGTGACGTCTGCTATTGTCATATACATTTCGACACTCGTGTCATAATCACAAAGTATAAGAAAATGTTTGATGTTCTTTAAATTATTCTAAAAGTAGAACTGTCTATGGTTTACTCATCTAAAGAATAAATCATTTGTGCAGCTTCATTTTATTATATTCACCAAATTTCTGTATGTTGGATTAGTTGAAATTCGGCAGTAACAATTAGCATTTTTATTATGTTTGTCCCTCCTTTTTGTGGAATAATAAAAACATAGATCTATATAATAACACAAACTATTATTGTCAAATATTAAGCATAATACAATCACAAAAATTGATTTTAACAGCCTCGTTCAAGGATTATTTGGTTGTAAGAAGTCAGTAAAACTAAATTGGTCGACACAACAGTTCAATACATACAATTTCTTGCTCATGAAAGCAACATTGTTTAACAAAAAACATGTTAACTGAATGATAGTTTCAATGGCACAATGAGACCATCAAACAGTATTCAAATCCAACCGATTTTATTTTGAGTTATACACATTGCATTTCACAGGAAGATACCTTACATACCTTACAACGTTTGCCGTCTCAGTTTGCTGCCTCTTACTTTGTTACGTTAGTTAAATTTACAACACTATGTTTAATGGTTTAAACAACGGCATTTGATCAAAGGGACTGAAATCTGACAGACAATATAGGCAGCCATGATAGGAGTTACGCTTCATAGTAATTTTAATACATGTTTTTCACTTCAACACTTTCGAAGCAAAAAGTCCTTTCGTAGTAAATTTCGATCACACAACAACACAACTAAAACAAAACTGCATTCCTTAACCGCCCTTTCAAACGTCTCTGTAAACTTAACAAATGCCGTTTCTGTTTGTTTCTTCTTTCTTTGTTTCGTCATATTAATTAACAACAATATGTTTAATGGTTTAAACAACGCCAAGTGATCGAAGGGACTAAAATCTAGCAGGCAATATAAGCAGCCATGACACGAGTTAAGTTTTATGGCCACGATAGTTAATAGAATACGCCTATACACACTTGAAGTATATAATTCATATCGTACATAATTTCGAAACACGTAAAATAACTAAAACAAAACTACTTTTCTTATCCATAACCGCCCTTTCAAATGTTTCTATAAACCTTACTATTGTTGTTTTTTCTGTTTTTTTTCTTTGTTCCGTCCGTCAAATTTAAAGCTCCATGTTTAATGGTTTAAACAACGGCAAGTGACAAAAGGGAAGGAAATCTTACAGACAATACAAGCAGCCATGAACTTAGTTAAGCCCCATAATCTGGTTACGTTTTGTAATACATGACCTTACACACTTAAAACAAGGATTTCTTAAGTTCCAAATATGAAGTGCATAAAATTGTCGTCTGTATTTTGGGCGCATTTATCGAATAATTGTTTGTATTATTGTATCAATAACATAGCGTAAACAAATATTACTTTTAGATATAAGCTGCTTTAAGCAACGGACACAAATCGCCAGTGGAAATGTATTCTGTATTTAATGGACGACTTCAGACCCTGGCGTACATTCCTGTTGGACAAGTAGTATTTTGTCAACGTCCCCGTCGGCATCCTTTTCTTGGTTAAAACGTTTTAATATGAAATTTGAAATGTTTGCAAAAAGTATATTTTTACACTTGAAAGTCCATTGTTATCCATAAATAATAAGTTAATAGTGTTAAAAAAGAAATAGCTTTAGTCTTTTATGAGATAACAAAGAATTTTTTTTTTATGAAAACATGCCTGCTAAGAGAAGATTCGGACATGATTTAGATGACCGCATTACCTCAAACTGCGAAGTGTCACAGATTTATGGACATGTTTTTATAGAAGCACAAAAAACCAACACCTGACAATATATACAATGCTTGGTACAATAATCCTAATCAAGTGAAAAAAGCGATAATAGACCTCAAGCCCCGTCCTCAAACATCAAATTGATACCGGTGTTGCTACAGCAGTGCGACCACCGTTGTGAGGCCTTTACAGGTAGAAGAGAGAAGTATGTGAGTTGAAACAGCTGGAATAAGGCACACTATGACAACCAAAAGCTTAATATGCATGTCACACTGTGTTGATATGTAAACGAACAGAAAATATTCGAATTTGTAAAGATTGCAAAATAGTCAATGAACGCAGATGGTTGTGGGTTCGTACCCCACAGCCAAAGCAGCAAACTCGTTGTGATAATTTATGCTAGACAAATATATAACTGTTATGTTCCCGATGTGAGAAGAAGGATGGAAACTTATGTTCAGTCAAAAGAATGTGTATATGATTGTTGTACCACAGGGAGTGGTACAGGTTCCCCGATACCTGGCGCTAAGTCTAGTTCAGTCCCTCACATCTGACAGGTGGGGAGCAGACATTCTCTTGCGGAGTAAAGAGGCCATAACGATGAACACGGGGACGCTAGTAAGGTGGACTGATAAATTGTTATATATTAGACAAGAGTAAATTGGGTATATATAAGCACATGTCTAAACTACAGGCGAATATTAATAATTATTTAGACACTCCAATTCCATGAAGACGCAATAAAGGGCAAACTTTGTTAGTTAATATATTTTAAACTAACAACCTTGTTAACGAAGTAGTGGAAATCATACTTACTCATACTGTATGCCTTTTTTAAAATACAAACCACTAATGAATAATTAAGACTACATAATCGGTACCCTGTACCAAAACTCTTCGAATCAATGTTGGCAAATACAATATTACTATTTCGACCTGTTTTCCATTCAAATCATTTGAAAAAAGCCAAGCTGGTTTATTTACTTCTCTGTTCAATTCTAAAACAAAAGAGGAGATATCAAAATGAAAACGAGGACCTGGTGTGTTTGATTGAAAGAAGTTGTATGACATTCGTGGGCAATGTGTTCTTTGATCAACTAGTGTCAGATGCTGTGGTTTGGCTGATTTTTATTTGTAAGTCTTTGTTTTCAGTCTGGTTATATTTTAATCGATACAACTCTTAATGGTGGGAACATGACATTTGTATAGGGTCAGGTGCGTACTTTGTTTTAGGTGATATGGTTAGATTTTATCGAATGATATAAAACAAATGATTAAATTTTCGAATTTTGTAAATGTACCGCAATCAAGTTATTCTTGTATTTATTGTGCACACATGCACATAAAGTATTTTTTCTTTAAAAACGCACCATATTGTCTGTTTTAGAAGTGTCTTAAATATAAAGTTTTGATATAGCACAAATGACGTTAATAATATAATACAGTAAACATGTTGCCAAGAATAAAAAGAAAAAACACCTATGCAAAACATATATCTCTCTAGCAAATTTGCTAAACTGGTTTCAATCGGTTGCATACACGTAAGAAGATCGCATGTCATAAAAATGTTTGCAAAAATACAAATGGTTCAATAATCTGCTTTTCTGACACCACAAGGCCCATCTGTTTTACCCTGGGTATACAACTTCATCAAGATTTTCCCGACCACATTTGTTCAACCGACGCCTTTATACTCCGCCCTAAAAGTAACACATTTACAATGAATTGTAATGGATGAACATTTTCTTCTAAATCGCAGGGTCCACTATTTATACTCTTACACGGAAATGATTTTTAGCCAAAAATAATATGCACAAAAATCAAATTGAATAAGTAGGTCGCAAGCCAAACACATTTTAAAACAAGACCGTTGTTTTTTAATCACAAGACCAAGAACATATATATGTTGTATCTATCATCATCTAGAGAACACCTGCCACATTTGTTCAAACTACATGTACATGTATGTCCATCAAATCAAAAAGCACCAGCCACAAAGGTCACAAGTGTAAATGTTAAATATGACACAAACATGGCGATTAAGCACATAAATGGGGTCTGAGTTGCGCGACCTTGAAGGGCCTCTTGTTTTTTTTTACTTTGTTATATGTTGAAATATTTTTATACCACGACCTTGTATAATGTTGACTATAAATGTTTCTTCAAACAATGTGTTAATGTGTTTGGTTGTCACAGAGCAGCTTTGAGAGGAAATGATTTACAATAAAATAATGAAAATTTAACTTTATTTATGTTTAGTGATTTTACTTATACAATACAGTACTTTAAAGACTGTTTCTGCTGTATTTAAAATATTAAAAAATGTCCTATACTATATTAAAACAGGTAAACTAGCTGATAATCTTTGGATAAAGGCTAAATAACCACACTTATTTAAAAGACTAATGAGTACTAAGTAAAATTTTGAACTACATTCTATTTGGGCCGGCAATGACTAGTCCGGGCCGGCAATGATAGCATCATTGCAGAACCTCATGTCCTGCAATAATTTTTGGTATTTCGCATGGACTGATCAAATTTATCTAAATTCTAAACAACATCTGAATCTTATGATGTAATGCCTCTGGACAAAGAACTATTACATGTACATGCATGCACTGCCTTTAAGTGGATGTTTCTACAGAAAGTGTCATGTTTATGTCCCCGACAAAATGTAATAATTCATAAGCGGTTTCGAATGTTTGTCTAGACTTTTAGATTGCGTTGTTCATTGCAATTTGCTGTTATTGTTCTACTTATTAAATTGTTTCATATGTTTTAGAAAACTTTATTAAACATAAAATTATTTTTGAGTGTTAGTATTATCGTGGCCAAAGCAAAAATGAATGTCGTAAATCAAACGAGTTAACAAAACAGTTTTAGATTATTTAACATTTCAAGGATTTGTGCACAAAACATTCTCGGTCAATAATTTGTCATCAGTTAACAAAAGCATAAGCAGTAATTCATTGACAACACAATGACTGATCTGTAATCATGTTAATAAATGAAAACATAGAATAATATATATGCCGGTATGTTTAACAAAATGAAGCATATACCACTAAGTAAAAAGCAATAATTGAACTTTGATTAAAATTGGACGTCTGGTACACACAACAATGCCAATTTCTGTATACATGTAAACAGCCACAATTAGTTTCTCCATTTGTTTTCTATCACTTTATTCGTCGGTGTTTAATTAACACCGCAGCCGATTTTGAAGAACAACTATGTTAAGAACCCCGCTGTTTCTGACGCAATTAAAAAATTGATATTTCCTTCCTACAGGGTATGTCAATATTTCAAAAACGAAACCATGTGTTGCGTTTGAATCCAATTTCGACCAAACTGTTTACAAATGCTTCCATTCAAAAGTTCCAAAACAGTATTTATCTAAAATCAAAGGTGAACGTATTGATTTTTATCTCAACTGCAATTTCAAAAGAGCGGCTCAGTGAGCGTCAATCGTTATCTGGAGAAACTGTTTATTTTTTGACGGCTTGCAAATACAAAATCGATTTCACGTCAATTTTATGACGCACATTAGGGTACTGTATTGCACTTTAAGGCAATACCACACTATTGTTTTAGATTAAGTGTAAATGTACACACAACTATCTTTTACGTTTGGATGTCAGTATATTATCAGATTTGACAAAACGAGCACAGTATTACTTAGAAATAGATATAACACAAGTTTGCAAATTTAAGTGTACAATGTACCGTTGTACGTGTTATTTGGTCAATGTACCGTTGTACGTGTTATTAGGTCAGTGTACCGTTGTACGCGTTATTATGTCAATGTACCGTTGTACCTGTTATTAGGTCAATGTACCGCTGTACGTGTTATTAAGTCAATGTACCATTGTACGTGTTATGAGGTCAATGTACCGTTGTACGTGTTATGAGGTCAATGTACCATTGTACGTGTTATGAGGTCAATGTACCGTTGTACGTGTTATGAGGTCAATGTACCATTGTACGTGTTATGAGGTCAATGTACCATTGTACGTGTTATGAGGTCAATGTACCGTTGTACGTGTTATGAGGTCAATGTACCATTATACGTGTTATGAGGTCAATGTACCGCTGTACGTGTTATGAGGTCAATGTACCGTCGTACGTGTTATAAAGCCAATGTACCATTATACGTGTTATGAGGTCAATGTACCAGTGTACGTGTTATTAGGTCAATGTACCGCTGTACGTGTTATGAGGTCAATGTACCATTGTACGTGTTATGCGGTCAATGTACCGTTGTACGTGTTATGAGGTCAATGTACCGTCGTACGTGTTATAAAGCCAATGTACCATTATACGTGTTATGAGGCCAATGTACCATTATACGTGTTATGAGGTCAATGTACCGTTGTACGTGTTATGAGGTCAATGTACCAGTGTACGTGTTATTAAGTCAATGTACCATTGTACGTGTTATGAGGTCAATGTACCATTGTACGTGTTATTAAGTCAATGTACCAGTGTACGTGTTATGAGGTCAATGTACCGCTGTACGTGTTATGAGGTCAATGTACCATTGTACGTGTTATTAGGTCAATGTACCATTGTACGTGTTATGAGGTCAATGTACCGTTGTACGTGTTATGAGGTCAATGTACCAGTGTACGTGTTATTAGGTCAATGTACCGTTGTACCTGTTATTAGGTCATTGTA
>Ga0224511_10004622_pt1 | contig 10483 bp, 5 predicted proteins | sample SF_May12_sed_USG_2_FD_169988 | JGI IMG/M metagenome (GOLD analysis project Ga0224511, IMG submission 169988) | Sediment microbial communities from San Francisco Bay, California, United States - SF_May12_sed_USGS_8_1 | ecosystem: Environmental > Aquatic > Marine > Sediment | place: USA... | reverse complement strand
CGTTGCAAATCCACCAGACTGCTAAACGTTATATGGTATAAAATTGATTGGGAAAAGCTTTCAAAACTGTACCTACATTTTACATCCGCAAAGCCAACAACCCTGTGACTACAAATATCCCATACATTTTATTTTGGTTCTCTTCTTTTCATATTTATACATTTACTGCAAACATTGGAATCAAGTAAAACCTTATATCTCGATCAGAAAACTCAACATTGGTAGGATCTCTTGCATTTATTTACATTTATCATGTATTTAACATTATTTTAGACAAGAGGTATTGTAGGCCATACGCGAAACATAATATATTCCGAGCAATTCATTTGAATCAGAAATCGGCGATCGCATAAAAGAAACTTTTGGCAATAAAGCATCAAGACAGAAAGAGCAATTGGTATCATAAAATAATGATCATACATGCAAAAGCATGTTACGGGAGGATAAAATTATCAGTTACCATTACGTACCTAACTATTGAGCCTCTATGGCAACCACGGGTTTATATATACATATGTTATCTATTGGGTGGCAGTGGTTCCTGTTTTGGTAGCTTGCTCGTGGCGTTTTCGATAAAATAAGACATAGCAATTCTCTTGGAACCTCCGAGATTCCAATTCCTGGTCCATTCGACGGACAGCAGTGACATGCTCATCATCAAACTTGTACCATTTGCCATCTGCTGCCATACAGTAAGCGATGTAGTGACCGTTAGCAGCGCTGTCCCCGCCCAGGTGCAGACACACACCGTATAGATTGTAGAGGTTCTGAGCGGCAATACCGGTCATGTCCTGACGCTTCACCTTAGCATCGAAAGTTAACGGAGTGAGATCAAGGTTGGAGATCGGGATGACGGCAGGCGTACGCAGCTTGAATACCCTCTTAGTGAATGGATTATAACTGAACCTCATTAGCTGTATGGTGACGCACTCAGCGAGGCGTCTCATGAGGCACTGGCGTATACCATCTGTGATAACCCTGCCGGCTGATGCTCTGCTCACTGGCGATACAACACCTGTGCCGGGTAGCGGAGTCGATGCTAGAAAATTATTTGGTTGCGAAACACTGGCCGACGGGGTGGAGATTGGTGAGACGGGTATGGTTTTGAATTCTGTAGATAATCGGGAAGTAGAGCGTGTGCGTAGGTTGGTGGCGGGTGTGTTCATCTTGCCATTGATAGCTGACTGACATCTATCACATTGAAGCCCGTCTTTACCGGACAGTTTCTCCTTCGCGCTGAAGTGTTCCAGACATGATTGCAAAGTTACTGGTTTTGTGTCCGCTGACGGCAAGGGAATGGCCATAATATTCATTGTTTGTACAGTGGCAGTTGTGAACATACAGTTTGTACACATTTGCACTTCAATGCATTGACTAGTAAACATATCATCGATAACAGAAGAGTTGGCTCGTTTGTGACTGATCCATTCGAGGTTTGCCAGGTTTTGCAGTGGTTCCGATATCTCCGGGTCAGAAATGCCTTTAGCGTTCGCAATCTACAATACACATTCAACTGTGGGAATGTTGCTTGTGAAAACAGAGCTCTACAAGACATATTTTTGCTTACCTCATAGACCGACAAAAAGAGAAGGGTGTATACAAAGTTCATACGCTTTGGGTACAGTCGGAACATAACTGTGGGTAATTGAACATGGTTTTATGTACCTCTGTTCTGCACTCGTCTTTCATGACACTGGAATATGTCTCAGAGATGTTACCATACACCGTATTCAGCTTCGTCAAGGAATCATCCATACCATCGGTCCAGATTCCTGATGAAACAAATTGTACAAACACAATTAGAGAAGGGAAAGGATAATTGCAAGAAATTGTCTTAACACGGCTCATTAGTAAAGCGATGCCAATATCCCGTGCAGCGAGCATAATTAAGGCCTTTAGTGAGCGTGGGAACCCGATTGAAAGCCATATACTACCAACCATAAGGGCTGCATTGTGTAAAGTTGGGTGAATATCAAAGGGCGAATTTAGCATTATCGCCAACTCATGCTTTCAGACAGGTTAGATCATGATAGTTTGAAGTCCTTGTAATACATAATTTACCGTTCTTTGTTTCCTTTACAGCGTTATGAAGCTCAATGAGCAGCCATGATAGGAACTCGCATGCATCCTGCTGCGTCTGGTGAGCACTGACTGGACACAACAAGGCCCTATTGATCTCTGCACCTGTAGCAACATCAGTGAGAAGTATGAGAGTATATTAATAGGCAAGTATTGATATGAGGGCATGGAGGTCGCTGGAAGGTGCTGGGTTCTACTGCTGTACTGCAATCAAATACTAGTGGGTGCCATAAAATGAACAAAGAAAGCAGATTATACAGGATGAGCTCAGCAGTTGTACAAGCTGCACTGACCTGCGGTACGGAGCTGAGCTGTATCTATCAGAGGTGTAGTATTCTCACAGGGCATGACATTTAACTGCTGCATCACTTCGCATATGGTGTCAAGCAAAACAAACTGAGAGCTGCAGCTTTTTGCATCCTCGCTCAGTTCATCCGGGAGATTGGAAGCGCGTGACAGACACTGAAAATAACCCAGAGGTTGACACCTAGCACCGCATAGTCACAGAAAGGCACCATGCTCAGTGTACCATTCAAGAGAAAGCAACTCCTAATAATTACACACCTGCAGCACGGAATTCATGAAGCAGAGATTTTGTCCAGGATTAGGCAGGCCGGGAGGAAGATTTGTCTTGGACGGAAGGCCGAGAGCTGACCAAACGCGGTTGCCGAATCCTTCCAAGTTTTGCATCACACTGGACTGATTAGTTTCCACTGGGTCAGCGTGGGTAACTATACTGTTATGCAGTGCGCGCCGCCGCAGGCCAATTGTTGCGTCTTGTGGTTGCAGCTTTCTAGTACCAACATATTCATAGCTCGCAGTCTGCTCATTAAAACGCAGCGTTTTCAGTCCCACGCCAGGCGCTGCTGAGATTCCTGAATTGACATTTGCAGCAATATTTACTTTTTCACTCTGTCTCAGATAATCCCGATATTGGTCGTTTGATACCTGTGAAAAAAAAACAGCATTACATAGAAAGAAGGAAATGCCAGCTAGTGGGTCCAGGCACTTTGCGCTGAATGTCAAAGATGCCAGCTTTACATGCCAGAAAAATAGGATGGGATTGCACCTGTTAAATACTATACCGATTAATTTCCTGTCATAAGTTAGGACTTGCCTGATTTTTATATTCTTGTGGCGGTTGCATCCCAGAGAGAAAACTTGGCTGCTCCTGCATGCTTTCTTCCTGATCCTTGAATTCGCTCCAATATGTGAGCACCCATTCCCAGTATGAGTTGAAATCAATCCATCTAGTGATGGTGGCCGAGCAAAAGGTCAGCGTGGCCAAGGTTAACAACAGCACCGGTCTGTGGTGGTAGCTATTAATTGCTGCTGCTCCATATAATACAAGAGCTTCCACCAGCCAAATGTTACGTTTTTGTGACAGATTCCTAGAAAATACAGTGCCATCCAGTTATTGAAAAACCAGTGACAAAAATTCACGACAGAAAAATGTAAATCAAAGCTCTGCAGAAAGTACATGCACTTAGCAGATTAGAATGGATCCATGCAAATGCCAGAATAATCTTTCACTTTATGTCACAGTTCAGCAGTAGCACCCAATAGTGTTTATTTGGAACTTAGAACAATGTACGGGTTTGTCCTAGGTTTGTACTGCATGGGTGAGGGGATCATCAACTAAAAGGCAGATTCAACATTTTGAAAAGAATACCTAAAATTATTCAAAACAATGAGATCCAGGTTAACGGACACGGAGACGGATGCACTTGCTCCAAACGTGTACTATTACTTACTGGCAGTCCTGCAGGAGGATTTTACATATCCGATCGACACACAAGAAGACGATGGCATCAATAAAAAGACAGAGTGTTATGGAGTATACAAAACCGATCATTGAATACACTGCCTCCATGACGATTGACTATCGAAGGAGTCCAGTTACTAATCACCTCTACAAAAATACATGTGTAACATCAAATGACCAGTTTTATCTATAATCAGGCCTACACCATAAGACATCCTATAAAATAATGCTCAAATTAATGTCACAATATTGTGAGTGAAGCCACAATAGCGCTGGTGAAGTCACCGGTGGATATTTGTTTGTTCACCAGATACGTTTACCACAAAGCACCATGGCAAGGTCGGTGTCCATGCTTTACCTCATAGTGAGGCTTGTCTTCTAGAGCCGGTCATGATCAGGGTTTGAACTCAGGGTCATGTGATCGCAGAGCCCAGTGCATTGCCACAGCGTTATCTCAAAGGGTTAATTGTGCTACCTTAAACATAGTAGTGACAAGTCACATTGTTTTATGAGCTGAGAACATTCTGCATTAGTACCCCCAATATTAATTTAAACATGCTGGCTTTAACAATAGGGGTACACTACAGTCTATGTGGTACTGAGGTTATATGCACATGACTGGTTAGCACTTAACACATGGCTAAATAGAGAGTTGAGTGCATATGGTGATACTAATACACCAACAAGCAACAGTAAGTTTGGTTTGGTCAGTTTTAGGCTTCAAGTTCAATCACTAGCTGTATTATTTAGTTTAATTAATCACCAAATTTTATCATTGGATTCTGTCAATATAGCAACCAAATGCAAATGCATCTCATGATTTATTATTATTATAGAACAAATCAAGCGACACCGACATTTTGAGCTTTTGCAAGTGTTAATTGAGTCGCTGACTGACTCACAGTCACCCATTGAGTCATTCACTGTGAGTCACACTTGTATACATTGTCATTGTATACTCTACTCTAGTCTAGCACTAGAACTTAGAAGTAGAAAATAAGAGATTTTAGACTCGCAGTCTCAAGTCAACTGACAACCCACTGAGAGTGAGTTGACAACTGTCAAGGCTCAAGCATTACGTCTACTGTTCTTGTATCATGTATGTATTGTATGTATGTTACTATCACTTTGTTGTAGCTAGTTGTAGTACCAGTACTTCTAACTCTAAATACTAGTTCTACTAGTACTAGAACTTACTAGTTGCTATAACTATTACTTACTTAGACTTAGACTAGAGTTAGACTTAGAGTTAGAAGTAGATCTAGAACTAGAAGTTCTAGACTAGAGTAGATAAGATTAAGACTAAGATGGCCATTTAATTTATTTATCTTATTTGAATAACTTATTATTAATTAAAATTTAATATACAATAGTACTACTAGTACTAGTAAATAATTGACTTTAGAGTTTAGTCTACTCTAGAGTTTAGTTTCAGTTTACGCTCACTCGCAGTAACGGAGTTAGGTACTCAACTGTCAACAACAGTCAACTCACTTGTAGACACAGCAGTACCTCACTCAGACTCAGTCATTGAGTCTGACTCAGTCCGTACTCACAGTCACTCGACTCGGTCAGTGACTGAGTGAGTCACTGACTCACTCTCACTCTCAGTCTCACTCCATTGGCTGACTGAGCAGTGACTGAACAGAGTAATCTACCAGTACTAGTTCACTAGTCTAGCGCAATTAGTAGTAGTTAACTAGTCGCTTTGATTTCTGCCGAAATGGCAATTTTAATTAATCAATTATGCAGTCCACACATACCATCGGCATTTTTCATTGGGATACACGAGGGAGCGCAATAGTTTGAAATGAGAAAATCCCTTTGCTAGATTTCACTTGGCCGCCGCGAACTGCGCACGCGCCCTGTACTCTTGTCCGGTAGCCTGTGGGTGTGCAAATCCCGATGCTTCAGTGCTTGACCTCCAGAAATAATTTATTCTCGTCTAATTATTTTCTCAATAATAGCGTACTTTCTAATAATAAACAAGCTGTTCAATGAGATTTTGACTGGTTTAAATAGTATTTGATCGAAAATGTACAACAAAATAAACCTAAGGTACCAATCTGTTGCTGCATTTGAGTATGATGTGCTAAATCATCACTTGTTAAGTGGCAGACTAGCTCAGCTGCGAGCAATCGGGACGCCCGTCCCTATCCTACTCCTAGTGTCTGTTTTCGTCCTTTTCGATGCCCTGGAAAAAAGTAAGTTACGTCACTCAAGTTCACTGTCCTCGGTAATTTAAAGAGTAAGTGGGTCTCACAGTTGCCTAATGTATTTCCATATAGATATACACTCACTATGTAAATCGTAATACAACTTACAAGTTACAAGTCACTTACAACTTACAGTTACAAGTTACTGAGTCAGTGAGTGAGTTACAGTTAGTTACTAAGTTAATACTTTAGACCAATAGACTAGTAAATAAGTTATTGAAAGTAGTTACTACTACTAGTACTAGTAACTAAGTAACTAACTTTAAGTAAGTTAAGTTACCATTAGACTAATCATATTAGACTTACTCGTTACTGAATTACCTTGACTTACACTTGCTTAGTTAGAGTTACACACAGTCACCGAGTGAATTACTTTAACTTACTACAGTTACTTCAGTTTTAAGTTAGTAAATAAAAGTAGTTACTTAGTTAATGGTCATAGTCATACTCATACTAACCCATTTTGAAGCCTGTGCAGTGTGCAGAACTGCAGTGTAGAGTGTAGTAGTTACTAAGTTAGTATATCATATATTATTATGATATATGGTAAAGTGATAACCGAGAAATAAAACCCTGGACACAAACTGACCAAGGCAAGGGTAGCCACCAACTTCGAGAGTAGTTGATTAGTATATTTTATACTGATATTTAATTCAGGTGGGTAACTGTGACATACATTATACATACCCTACACTGTTAGCCACTGACTCAGCGCAACTGTGTTTACTGGGTAAAAGACACAGTTGGTTAATAAATTGCTCTTGCAGGTGCAATGCACCGCTAATCTCAACACCGCCAATGACGTGTTGTGTAATGTGTAGATTAAATCGTATTAAACACTGGTTGAATGAAGCTTTAGGTGAGCCTGATTGTGTTTTACACCTGAAGTTACAAGGAAGTAAAGTTTGAGTCGGTTGTGTTTCAAAGGCAGCCAGCCTAAACGATGCTAACACATGAAAAGTATTCTTAGAAACGCAAAGCGTTGATGCGAGCCGTGTGACGCAGAAGAATAAAACTGATGGGTTAACCAACCCTTTCCATAGACTGTAAATCTAATATCAACCTCATGCTGGCACAGCAGAAGTGGCTTCCGAAAATTAATGCTGTTATATCATATGGACATGTGTAGCCCTTGATAGGGAGAGATCTGACATTACACTTACAGACCTCACAAGAATTCATCTACACGCCAAACCTCCAAGTTTGAAACTGTGCAGTTTCATGTTGCGTTAGTGGTGGTCTATTAATATACGTCACATGTCTTTTGAGTTTTTAGCTTTATATAACGTAAAACTAAACAACAGTACCTAGATCGGTCATGATGTGTGAGATGAACACAACCATCAAAAACAAGATGGGATCATATCCCAGTAAAGCCAGCCCAGGGACTTCTGGTTCTAAGCTCAGCATGGTATCCACTGACTTACTGCTTTACTCTTATATTGCATAGAAGTTTGCAATTATTCGCCAATTATCAAGCTGAGAAACAAATTCTCAGTAACAAATAGCACGCCTAGACAGTCACAAAGCTGAGGAGTAGTAGGGCATTACTAGTCACACAGACTAATACACACAAGTGATAATGCTGTTGCGCACTATTACAAAGCATATATTTGGCTTCACGTTTGTTAACGTAATGCTTTGACAGGATGCTTTGCATTCGAAATTGAGACTCCTTTTCGTCACCAGCATTATTTCAGGTGGGCCTCTTGGGGTGTTTATTAAAATTAGGTCTGGAAGTAATAACCGCACTCAGTAATTTTGACTAATACACAGACACTGACAACTTTTAGATTGCAGCATTCATTTACTGCTTTTCTTCAGTTCTCTCGATAATGGTGCAAACACTATTTTATTCTGTCATCTATACTATCTATATCAGATATCAGAGATGAGAGAATGTTTGAATTCTCTTGGATTTCATGTTATGTGACTAGTTACCCTAGTTTCCTATTTTAGGTCAAAGTTTGAGATTGAGGTTTCGACATCCTAAAGATAGCTTCAAAGCTCTTTCGTGCATTTCCTGCATTATAAAGTGAAAATGGCTGACGAGGCAGGACAAAAAGCGATGTTGTACTTCATTGAGGTCCTGATGAACAGTTCAACTCCTCTGACCATCAGCCAAATGGCCGGAAGATTCGGCACCAAAAGTTTTAGTTCGGAAATGCGACTAGCTGCTGGAGGCAATGAGGATGGCTTGAGACAATTCCTGGGCAAATATCCATCTTTGTTTCATATCGAAGGTTAGTGTTTTCACCAGATTCTGATCTAGCTTACCTTTTATCTGATGCTCACGTCACAGTGGTTTTTGTATGCCAGTTTTTTCTAATTTTCTATTTTAGCATGTTCTATTATAGCCTGAAAATCGTACTGATCGATTCGTGGGTGCTTACAGTCTATTGCGTAGTGTGATTCACGAATAACTATCAACCTAATTACTTTCTTGCAGGTACTATTGCATGGTATATCTGCACATAATTATTTAGTTCATTTGACTTTGTCTTTTTGTAGGAAACATGGTGTCTGTTAACAACCATGGTGCTCCAATTCCTTGTATGTCAGGCGGGGATCAAGATGCACAGCCAGCAAAACCGCAGCTTTCTCCAGTTGAACTCGAGCTGAAGGCTGTGCAGTATTTCCAAGACAAATTGGCTAAGAAAGGGTCAAAATTGCCCATAAAGAGTTTAGCTGGTCACTTGTCACAAGCCCCTATTGATATGCGATCAGTAGTGGGACCCCAAAGTGAATTCAAGAGTTTTCTTCTAAAACACAAAGATATTTTTATCATCGACCAAGATGAGCTAGTGGGCCTTACTGATGACATCAAGAATCATTCACGGCTTCAGCGTGAGTGTAGTGATGTGAGCCTTGATTCCACCACAGCATCTAAATCGTTAAGTCGGGACAGTAAATCCAAACCGTCCCCGATCACCATGACAGCTAGCGAGTACAAGACTATGAAGTTTCTTAAAGAGCTTGTGGAGACATCAGGTGGCCAAATAGCGGCAGCGGCTGTTATGCTTAGAGTAGCTGATGCGGCTGAACCCATTCAAAATATCCTGGCAGATGACATTACTAAGCTAACCAATTTCGTAACCAAATTTCCGAATATATTCTTGCTTATCGACGACATGATAACACTGAAGAAAACAAAACTCAATGTTATCATGGCCGGCAGTCGTCCAAGTGGGAATACGCCTAATGCTGATGTAAACACCTCCCCCGCTTCCACGAAGACCGACCCGGACAGCATGAGCAGCTCAATCGCCTCCAATCTGTCGGATTCCCTAAATGACAAGACAGCATCAGTAACTTGTACCAACACTGGGAGTAAGGGCGCAACACCCACAGCTGCGTACAGAACACTGAGCAATCATAAAGGACCCATCTATCACCTAGCCAAACTGTGGGGTATTGTGGATCTGGGAAAACATGAGCACGTCTTCTTTGATCGCTCTATTCTACCAGATGGCTATGATGACTTGTCTAAAAAATTCAAGATTGGTGAAATTTTGAGATTCAATGCTGTGAGAGCCGCCCGTGGTAGCCGAGCGAGATGGAGAGCGACGCACGTTTGGAGAGATGGTGAGGATATCAGAAGCATGTATGGCACAGAATCGTCCTTCACGCTGACCGGCTTTAATTCAACCGGCCTTGATGATGAGATCAAAACGCTGTTGCCGAACCTCGATAGTGGAGCCGGTGATCAGTACGCGTACGCTGATGCCACGCAGAGTAATACAGGCTGCATACCCGTGTGGACTGTCAACACACACCCGGGATCAGGGGATGACAAGGGAGTGCCTTCTTTATCTATGGTGCCCGAGTCAAAATACATGCAGAAGTCGGTGGCGAAGGATAACAAGCAACTAATTCCAGGTTATATGCTTGTGCCGACCGATAGCAAACCAGCAAAGATGCAGCTGAGCAACGGTGCATCCGAACCACGGACGCGAGAAATGGCGTGTCAGACGATTTCGACTGGAGATATCATGGCTACACAACTGTATCAGGATGAGGACTAGATGAATCTCGAAGGTTCAGCAGAAAAAATGCTAATGCTCAACCAACATATGTAATTATCAATGATGTTTATTTGGTGACTACCGAAGGTGCTTTTGTTATGTTTGATAATCAGCCATCAGCAGATGAACTGAGAACATTTTCGCGCTTTTTTTCTCCATTGTGCATGAAATTTTGTTCACTATCATTTTTAAAATTTTTATTTTAATTCCTTGGTATAATGATCCAGGAAAGTCAATTTTTGGAGTTTGTGCAAAAATTGTAGGACCAGCATTTTTATTTATTGTGTGTACATTTAATTCCCACTGTATTGTTGCATTCTTTTTTGTGTGAGGAGATCAAAGTCTGATCAGTAGTTTTGAGAAACTTATTATTGTATTTTACCAATTATAAGATCTGA
>Ga0224511_10004620_pt1 | contig 10484 bp, 10 predicted proteins | sample SF_May12_sed_USG_2_FD_169988 | JGI IMG/M metagenome (GOLD analysis project Ga0224511, IMG submission 169988) | Sediment microbial communities from San Francisco Bay, California, United States - SF_May12_sed_USGS_8_1 | ecosystem: Environmental > Aquatic > Marine > Sediment | place: USA... | reverse complement strand
TTGTAAGTTTGTCATCCCAGGGATGTTGTAGGTTCGTTATCTCAGTGATGTTGTTCACCGCTTATATTTTTATTGCAGTGATATTGTAGGTTTGTTATCTCAATGATGTTGTTCACTGCTTATATTTTTATTGCAGTGATGTTGTTCCCTATCACCCTGCTCATATGCTCGGTCAGTGCTGTGCAAGGATATTCCTCAGGAGCTGGAGACGCTGTGTGTGATCGCGCACTGGAGCCGGGCCATGGTGCCACCTCAAAGGATGCCGATTCTTCGCCTTACTCGATAAAAGCCGATGCCTCTCAATACAGCCCTAATGGAACTGTCGATGGTAAGCGAGAGTGATTTCCCCGCTCTACTCGGGTACTCAACTGCCCTATTCAATAAACTTCCTGATCCCAGAGTTTGTTGGTGCGTTAGAAGCTAGAATCAATGTAAGGAGATCGTACTTGATGGTGGTCCACCGTGACCCAGATTTGAACCAAGGTTCTCATGGTTGCATGATCGTTGCTTTTATCACTGAGCTATCCCACGCCTCACATTTCTCAGGGGAAACGCATCCCATTCAGGAGAACCAGATCCATGAAAATGAAACTGAATTCAGACCCAGGAACAGTACTGTAATTTAACTAAATCCCTTCAAAATACAAATTGAGGTTCACGGCATGTTGTTTTCTTTTCCCTGTAACATGGCCATTCACATTACAGTCACGTTCATGTAACATGGCGATTCACATTACAGTCACGCTAACAGCAACCGGAACTAAATTTGCGGGTTTCTACGTCGCAGCATATGCGCCCACCGATGTTAATTTCACCACAACAATCGGTAAAATGTCAGCTAGAGGCGGCACCATATCATCTTACACTAACGTGAAGTGTACCGGGGTAAGTTTCATAAGTTTTTCGGTCGTATGACATCTTCACTGTTAATGTGAGGGTGCTGGGGGAGCTACTTGTCATTCATCAGTTACGGCTTAGCATGAAACACCATGAATGGCTCGGTATTAACGCTTCACTTTGTAGCAAGGCTGTTTTGCTAAAATCTAATATCGGTTTTTCTGACCTACTCACCGTTATAATGAAGTTAACTGTTAATTTTAGTTTAGCATGGAGCACCACAACTCAGTTACTATCTATGCTCCGCTCACCTTGCAGAGAACCTTGTGGTGCCCCATGCTACACTCTAAATGGTGTGAAATTGAGTATTAAACCCAGCAGCTTCACCATAGCAGTGAAAATTTCATATGAGAAAGAAACCCTAGTCATGTTAAGTTCCTTCTGTGAGAATGAGCTCCTCGCATAATTCCCAACTCCGACCGCTCCAAGAAGCCTTTGCCTTAGGAGGCCCACTAAATAGGATGACCATATGCTTGATTAGAATCATAATAACACAGGGCTTCTTTGCCATTGAAGATAAGATAAGATTTTACATGAGTAACTTTATCAAGGCAGTCAAATGGTCTGCGAGTCCACAAATCTCTTGCATATTTGAATGAACATTATCTTGATTTCAATGACCTTAATTTGGAAAAAATGTGCTTTAAAAAGCGGAACCATTTAGCATTTCTAGCCGTCTTTTCTTTGCATTCCATTCCATTGCATCGAACTCAAACTCAAAGGATCATATGGCCGATCTTTTGGTCCGGACTTTTGACTGGCCGCACTAGGCCACGCTAGCATCAATGGCTCCGCGGTTCCCACGTGTCTAGCCGAGCCACACAAGTCCCGACCAGTGTAACTCGACCAGACTCGTCGATGCCATGCTTTTAGCCCAGATACATTCTCAAAAATAGAGCCTCTCTCCACAATTACAATGTTATGATGAAAGGCGTGTCAAATTTGTTCACCGGGGTCATCTCCCTTTGTAACGTTGTTCATTTGAGAAGACAACTCCTTGTAAAACTAGGCTCGGTAAAGAAGTCGATCCAAAAGCCCGGTTTAGACGAGCCAAAAGATCGATCATTTGAAATCAGCATTAGGTAATGTTTTATCACTCTATCTACCTTTCTTCTAGGGTATCACTCACTCTGTAAGTTTCTATGCTGCCAGGCCAGCAAAGGTGGAATTAACATGGACTGCCCCTGCAGATGCCCAAGGAAATGTTGTCTTTGCGTAAGTTCACTGAGCGATATGGAATGTTCTGCCTGTTAGGCATTTTTGGACTAGCAGACGTAACCTGCGTGCTTTGCGTTGGTTGGTTCAAAGGAGAGCTGTAGATTGTTTAAACTCCCACGACCTACGGCACAAGCGAAATGGACACAAACGACATCAAAGTTCATGTTTGTGACGAAAAAGAAATTAATGTATCCTGAGGTCAATTTTCAAGCTCGCACACAATTGCACCGTGTTGTCTCGTCAACACATATGACCGAGCAGACAACTCCAAGTGTACATTCAGCACAATATGTTTACTACACTCCTGATGTTTACAGCAGAGCATCGGGTTTCATTTTTTAGTCAATATGTATAGCATTTGTGAGAGCTATTTTGTTAGTTTGACAGAATCTAGCTCCATTCCCTCCGAAAAATAGGATAATATCCAGTATTTAAGGAAGGTTAGAAACCGAGGAAAAAGAATTGCACTATTCAGCCGAATAAAGGATTAGCAATGAAGCGCTTTGAAATGACTAAATGCTGAGATGGCTGCTGAAGGAATATAAAAAATGTGATAAATTTAATGAGAGCAAGAATTGTTTCATTTTCAATCATTTAATTGTTTTAATTTGGTTCAAAAATTTTATTTTATATGGGTAGCTTGAAGAGTTCGTAAATCCTATCTATTCAAACAAAATTCAATGCCAGAAACAAACTCCTTTAGACAGTTCAGGTCAAAAATTAGTGAGCCGCCATGTGGGTTAGTGATTAGAATGCCCGACTTCCGTGCAGAGAGTTGTGGGGGCCCTAACCCGCTCCTGCGCTTCAATCATGTCTCTTCGTTTACTAGGGAGCAAATGTCATGGTTCTGAACGGGCAATAATAATGTGAAGTATGTAAACTGAAAATAATCGAATTGCGAAGAAAGTCAGCTAGAACTTAACAATCGGTTTATTGATGAAGTTTGAGAATGGAAGCTTTAATTGTTTATAGTCTATGTTTGTAGGATGACAGGTGTTCAGTCGGCAAGCACCTACTGGGCTCGCCTTAAAAGTGGTGTGATCTGGGATGGACAAGGTGAAGCCCCTCCCACTACCACTCCAAAGTAAGCACTGTTCATCGAATCATTAACCCGCTCCCTGAGCGACCCATTATTACATAATTCCAGTTCAGCAGTGAATATTCAACTCCTCAACTTTTCTAAGTAATGTTTGTTATGCACTCATTGGTAGAAAAAGTGGCTTCTATCAACTGAGTGGCCCAAGTTCACAGATTTCGAAGACTGGGCGTTTTGAAGACAGTCCATTCTTTTACTTTCCAGTAGTAGTCCGCATTCCTCTACTTCGTGTCTCCATGACAGAACAGCTGTCAGGAGTGATGTAGAAATTAGAAATTAGCCTACCGAATCTTTGACTTATCGATTCCCAAGACATATTATTAAGAGACATTTTCTTGCACCCGTATACCCCATAAAGCGGCTGCAGGTAACACTGTTGGAGGGTCTCCTTTATTTAACGTTGGGATCCAAAATCGACGACGGTGTTTTCGCACGAACTGGGAATCAAACCAATGACCCACTGTCCAAGGTTCAGTATACTATCCAATAAGCTATCGCTTCACCCCAGCCCATTCACGGTAATCAGGTGGCATGCATCAATAAACCGATAGCGTCGTATCTTAAAAAATACTAGCAAACCTGCCAGCACAGTCGAGTTGTCTTCTCTGCACTTAAAAGGGCAAATGCCACTATTATAGGCAGTCTAATAAGATCTCATGGATTTTCCATATTTTGTATATACTCTATCTTTCAATAAATCACAGCAAATTCTCGCACATAAACTGTAAATGTTTCGATACAGCGACCGGCCTTTATAGGGACTTATATTTTGGCTAGTTCATGCACATATTTGGATAAAACCCAATATTTTCCTCTATAACCATGCTAGCCAGTGGTGTCATTCTCACCAGGTCCTAATGGGATAGCTCAGTGACCGGAGCACAAAGCTTGAGATTGTTAGATCATGGGTGTTATTTGGTTCAAGCCCTAGCCATAACAGGTATGGGCTTCTCACATAATCCCATGCAGAACAGGCCTCAGACTTTAGAGATTCACTACATAGGATGATCAAATGCGAAGAACAGTAAAAACACATGTACGTAAAAAAAGAGGTTATCTTGATATTTGCAGAACCGTTTCTAGCGGTGGAGAAAGCAGTGGAGGGGAAGATGGAGGCAAGGGAACAGGGGTTGCCCTGCAGGCATCACTGCTTACCCTGGCCTCTCTACTAATCGGCCGTTTTCTCTGACAGCCTAATGCCATCTTGTGATGCACTGCCTCTGTAAAGGCTCTATACCTAAGGGTTCTGATGTGAAGGGGCTCTATCACAAATAGGCTCTTATGAGGAGGCTTTATAAAAAAAGGCTCAATTGTGAAGGGCTCTATTGTGAGGAAGCTCTATCTTGATGGGGCTGTGTTGCAATGGGATTGTAATAGTTCTCACTTTCTAGTCATAGGATAGTCCATAAAGATGTCAGCAGTCTCACTGTGCTTGTAGGCAATTTTATTAAATCTTGGCGGTCATCTATACCTAGCTGTACTTACTACTTACTTCACTGAAAATTTTTATCTCATTCATTGTGTGAACTATGCATTCCGGCATTGAAATAAATCTTTCCGAACTTTGACCCGCGATTCTGTTGCTGATGTCTGAGATGCTTGTTGACTGATTTATTCTTGCTGTTATAGCGAGCTGTACAATATAGTCAGAGGAGCTTGCTACAATATAGTCAGAGGAGCTTGCTACAATATTTAAATGGCAAGTCATAACTCCAAAATAGCGGCAACTAAGGAGATGTTTATATCGGTCCATCATAAGGAGGAGTTTCTTTCGCCTTTGTATTTGTAGGATTCTAACAATTGAAACATGCTCTCTTTCTAGTTGGGATCCCCGAGCAGTGTCCACTGGGACATGGCCCCACCGAAAATTCAGTCTGGGAGTGGGTTCAATCCAGAACAGCAGACTAATAACAAGCCTAACAGCAGACTCATAACAGGCCTAACAGCATACTCATCACAGAAAACCATGATGCAGGCTTCAGTAAAACTATAAGGCCAGGGTTCGCATAGTGGAAGCTGATTATAACAAGGGCCAGTTTCTCTCTACCAGGATATGCCCTCTGACTCGCCATGAAGCATTGTACATTCCGGCTGCATGCAAGACTGAGCGGGTAGATCTTAAAACAAGCAAGATAAACACATTTTGACCAACCATCAAAATCAATGACTCATATTCACAATGAAGTACCTGATACGTCTACAGGTGCTATGTAGTCTCACCGTTTGTCCAACCTAGATTACTCGATCAGATTCCTTGGCAGAAACGCTTATACCAGCTCCTGACGCTATCTGCACCAGATGGTAATTATGAGCGTCTATGGTCATCTCTTTACATGAGAACTGTAGCATATCAAGACTCCACTGTCTCGCCGAATTATACAAGTGAACCAGTGATGAAGCGAAACTTCGGTAGCTGCGCTCTGAATTATGCCCATATTGTCTCTTTAAAGTAGTCTAGAGTCTGTGAACTCTTCCAAATTATTTACTAGTGCATTGAGAATATAACAAAAGGAATTTAAAACTCAAAAGCCTTGCTATGCAGGTTTCTCAGATGGGCAGTCTAATTTTAAATCTTATCGCGGGAAGGGGTCCAAAATCTAGCGGCACTCATGAGTGTGTTATGTGATTTGACTTCAGGTGACTGTGACCCCCAACTTCCCAAGTCTATCCACTCAATCTTGTAGTGCAATGCTTTACGATGAACTCCATTAAACTCTGTCATGAGTTGGTCCTGGGCAATCCAATACTATAAACATAAGATCCTCTCGTGCTTCTCTGCCAGCTTTCCAGATAACCCAACACTGAAAATTGAGGTGTATTTCTGTTGCTATGCCCCATTCTTTTACCAGTCCACAAACACCAGAGCCGTTCAGGGAAGAAGGACTCTGTTAAAAGCCCTCACGACTTATTCCCAAACAAGATGACATGATTCATGTGATGTGTGTATGTGACAAAGTCATCAAATGAGTAAGCATTACTTTTTGACCGACCTTGGTTAAGCCGTCTATTCTGTTTATCCCACATGATATAATGAGGTGTGATAGCCAGTTTTGGTTGGTAACAGCCGACATACACTGATAACTGCCTGTCATTGTATTATTGATGCTGACTGAAGCATCTGTCAAGTATTACCTTCCGTTAATAGAAATAAGGCAGCAGTCTGTTGAAATGTGTTCAATCAGTTTCCATGGTAACCACTTAACAAAGTATAAGAACTTGATAGAACAGTTTGTCGCCATACAAAAGCTGGGGTTTGGCTAGTAAACACGTGTAAGTTATTGTGCATTATATGTATACAATTATACTAGGTTGTTAAGGTCTCTGGAAGATCAGATAAAATCTAATTGAATAAAAATCAGTAAATGAAGGATTTTTAAATAGCGTGTATTATCCACATTGAAAAAATGACAAATTATGTTTCCTTTTATCTAGATTTAGACAAGATCTTAGGACAAAGTGATATCCCACCATGGATTAGCACAAAAAAACAATCAAAACCGCTGATCTTTAGCAAATTACCTTTTTTGACTCTGAATTTTTTGACAAGTTTTGACATTAGGTTTCACTGAAAAGACTCTCTAGAACAGCTATGCCTAAACTTTTTTTAAGTGAACCAAAATTCTAGAGAGGCACGAATTTGAGTCAGGAAACCATTCTTCTCAACTCAGTTTGGATTATTGTAGCAAAACATAAAATTTTTCAGTCAAGAAGTTTTAGGCAGATATGTTGGGAAAGGCCGAAAATACTTTTGTTTTCAGCGGAAAAATTACCAAAATAATTCAATCAGTTGTCTCTGTGTCGGAAGATATTGAAAGAGCAGTTTGTTGAGTACACTGGGAACACCAATTTTGGCCCAAAGAACCGTATGCAGCCCCAAGCCACGGGTTGGGCACACCCGCGCTGGGGTCTAAACCCTCTAGATGATGTGTAAGGCTTGTTGTGTAAACTTCGTTGACCGTTGTAGGCCATCGCCATGTTGTTCCTCGTCATACTGCTATGTACAGCGCCTCGGGTGCAGGGTTACCCATCAGGCGCTGGAAGTGGCGCGTGCTTTAGTGAGCTCCAACCTGGACATTCTGACATTCCATCTCAGACCATCTCTACCTCTCCCTACAGCATCAACTCAGGAGTCGGAATTTACAAAGCAGGGGACAACATCTCAGGTGAGAGCCACTGTGATAGCGTTCATAGGCAGATCATATGGGATAAAGTGATGGCTGTGTCTGTATCTGTTGAATTACAGTGATAGTTGGACTGTGGCTAATTGTAACATCATTACAGGTGTGAATTATGTCATTTCATCACAACAATGGTTAGCCTGTTCACTTGGTTCCTTCCTAACTTCCTTACTAAGATTTCTCATCTCTCTATTTGCTCTCAAACTTACTTACCTTTTTATTTACACTTTTTTGTACCTACTTTGGTCTGTGATTCCCCTGAGAGTAAAGGCCATCGGCAGCATCATGCCACTTTTCTATACCCAGAGTCAGGCACCCAGTCTCTCTCCAGATCATTTCGCATCACTCTTTCCGTCATTCTACATTCGCAGCCGAATTCACAATGCACTGCGCTCAAGCGAGATCCACATTTTCAACACAGAAAACAACAATAATTATTGACTGAAAAATCGTAAAATGCATCTTGACACTGGCACAGAACACCTTTCAGTTAGAGCAACCACTATTCAGAGAAAGCTTATCTTAATGTAATGGGCACTTGTCACCGATCAACCAATGCCAAGGACATAATGGTTCGGTTGAGAGAGAAGTGGTGCGACAGTGGGTGGCGTGTTTGGCTTTGACCAGGCGACCCAGGCTCGATTTCATGTTTGTGCATCACTATACACTTTCTCCCTCGTCATATTCATATTGCGAAGTTAAATAAAGGAGGCCCACACATATAGAGTAGCAAATCCATGGGCTAACTATGAACCATTTTGAAAACAAGCCATTGGCTTAATGATACCATTAGTAAAACAATATATCATCTCAGCTGCCTTAGAGCCACTGCTGTTTGTTGTATTGGTTGTAGTTACTCTGGAAGCCGCTGGTTCAGCTTTATTTTCTGGTTTTTACGTCGGAGCTTATTGCGTTGATGACATCAAGTTTGAGAACCCCAAAGGCAAGATGGTAGCTGTTGGTGACACCATCACTCCACCAGACTTTGTTCAGCCAAGATGCGGAAACACCGAACATTTCGTAAGTGTCCTCGGAAACTTGAGAGATATGTTAGAAAATGCCTAGAAGGCATTTTTAAATGTGCAATCTATTTAAATTTACCGGGTACTGTATGTCAACTTTAGACAAGCATAAGGAAGCATGACAACATAAAATATAATACAGAAGAACATTATATTATATAATATCGTATAATACAACATAACATAAAATAAAAATATGGTATAAAATAAAACAACATATGATATGAGATAATATAATATAATAGTATATAACATAATATGATTTAATATAATGATACATCATATAATATAATTTATATGGTAAAATTTATTATACTACAATAGAATATAACACAAAACGCAAAAATTTATTTACGTATATTGTATAATGTTCGTTGCTTTATCCATATCCTGGTACACTGTTTTAGGGTGCAACGCATACCTGGACTTTCAACCAAAATAAACAATCTGTGGTGAATCTCTTCTGGAATTCACCAGAGGGTCATGGATGCGATGTCGTATTTGTGTGAGTATCCGCAGTCAGCAACAGAAGAATGATCCCACCCATGAAATATTAACATTGGTAAAAAAAATTGATGTTAGGTCTTACATTTAATTCTCAGTCATGCGGTGCATTGCACCGCTAGAACAGAGCCAGAAAGTTAATTTACATTGGTGGTTGAGCTCACTGGCTTAATTAGTTTTGGTCTTTCAAAGTGATCATGGGAATAGAGCCTTCAGTTGGTGAACAACAGTACCCCAATTTTACACTTTAGATTTTCAACTTCAAATTTGCTAGGAACCATTATATGATTTAATTTAGATGACTTAAGACAGCATAAATGAGAATTCATTCGCTTAGTAGTGGTACGTTGAGCATCACATCCCTTTTTATATATAAGGCCCCATGCAAGCTGTATGTTCAACTGTGACTTGGTTTAATGGCAAATCACAACTTTAACACGCAGGATTTAAGACAATCAAGTAACTGCGGATATGTCCAGTAAAATTGAGGTTGCCATCTATATTTCTTTGATAAGTTTCAGGAAGACTTGTATCTTTTTCGTTTTCATTGTTTTACACACACATTTTAGCTCTCCTGTTGAGAGAACCATCTAAGCCAGAGGGTTCGTTGTGGAGCAGTAGGAGTTGGTCAATTTGTGACGAGTCCGTATTTACAGCGGGAACCTGGCACAAATAGGACTTGAACCCAAGATTTCTAGCCATCGAGCTATCCCCGTGATGCCAGTTGGTGTTGATTTATCGAACGCGGCATATGCCGGTTTCAAACGGCCGTGCTTTTGACCCGGCCTCACATCAACAGCTCAGTGGAAGCGCGGAGCCTTTGATGTTAGGCCGAACCAAAAGCGTGGCTGGCCCGGGCCAAAGGCCGGCCGTCTGAAACCAGCAATACACTGGAGCATTGTAATCTTGTGGTCTCTTTTGTAGTATGACCGCTGTACAACAGTATAATACATTCTGGGCAAGAGTTAAGACTGCGCCGATCAGATACAGTACTGGCCACTGCTAGAGAGGCTTGGAGTAATTAGATATGGATGGAAAGAGGGCCGCATATAAACTCACCTGACTGGATATCGTTTAATATTATTATCATAATAAATAGAGAGCAATACATATTAATAGAAAACAAGGCTCGGGAAACGTAGAAAATAAAACATATCTGTATAAAGCATAATTTGTTATAAACAGTTAAATTGAATGTGCAGTGTTATTCTCAGATTGTCCTTGGGGATTCACAGCTGACGCGATCATTGACCGCGATGAGTTGCTCTTTGAGCATTTACTGACCATCGGCGGGTGAGTTGGGGAACGCCGGTTTCCTCTCTCTAGGGGGCGGAGACATTGGGCTAACGCTTGGCATCCTTCGAGGTAGAGGAGGAGGAGGAGTTTGGCGCGAGGTACGTGGTGTTACAGTTTGGCTGCGAACAGGACGTCGTTGGGGTGGTGTCTGCGCCTGGTCAGGTGGGGGAGGTAGAGGGCGTCCTTTCATCGGGTTCGACGAATCGGGAGTAGTTGGTCGGTCGGATGATGATGATATGGAGAAGGATCGTGTTTTTTTTGGAGGCAGGGTCG
>Ga0224511_10004619_pt1 | contig 10484 bp, 9 predicted proteins | sample SF_May12_sed_USG_2_FD_169988 | JGI IMG/M metagenome (GOLD analysis project Ga0224511, IMG submission 169988) | Sediment microbial communities from San Francisco Bay, California, United States - SF_May12_sed_USGS_8_1 | ecosystem: Environmental > Aquatic > Marine > Sediment | place: USA... | reverse complement strand
ATGTTCCAACGTCTCGTTCAGGGTCCACATAAACGGTCTCACTGGTTGTGTTCAGTAAGGGGTCACATTCTAAACAAGATTTAACGAATTACAAAATCAACGCAAGTATGTAAAATATAGCTTTGATCCGAAACAGAGTTGTCTTTCCTTAAACATGTTGTAAATACATTAGAACTATACAATTATAAATAAAAACCTTAGTATGCATGTTTTGAACGACGTAAATAATAACTTCAACTGTCATTATAAATAGTAAACAATATTACAACAAATGCGTACTTTTTATTTAGTCAAAAGCAAACGCTAAGATGTAATTAGATACCTAATATACTTTACAACAAACTGCACAATTGCGCTGTAAAGCGTGCTTTAATAATTATTATGTTCCTATAAATTTAATAATAATATATATTAGTTTTGTTCTACACTTGGTATTACACATTTAAATTATCTTAGCATAAACAATGAGTAACCTGTAAAACAATGTCTGGTGTATGTAGTAACATTAGTTTCCGCTGTGCTTGCACAGTTAGTTTCGCATGTCGTGTACACTTTACACGTGTTTGTGCTATGCTCGTATGTGAAGGTTAAACAATCCGGGCGATCAAAGCAGCTCAGGAAACATTCCCCAAGGTGGTTTGCAATAAAGGTTTTGTTGACTGGAACAGTGTCATGCACTTTTGACTCAACGGACTCCTCCAAAGTGAATCGAAGACATTCTAAAATATTAACAAACAACAAATAAGATTACGTGAATGACTGCGGTTTCAATAATTAGTTTGTTAAGAAAACATCAAAGGTTGTTAAGAACTACACATACCTGGCTGTAATTACATACCCAATATATTATATTCTAATTATTCCAATATAAAACATCATACCTTCATTGCATGATGAGAATATTGCAACGCTTCGATTTCTGTACGTAATGTGGGGAATTTGACATGGCAACGTCTTGCAACTAGTGGATTCATATTCCACAAACGTGGAATTGTTGATGATGGCAGACGATCGACACTCGTCAAATGTCACTAACGTCACAGTGGTAAAAGACGGACAGTCGCTGTCCATGATGTCGCAGTTGTAACAGACTTGGTAGTGCGTGACAGGGCAAGTGGCTTTGGAGCATGTCGGCTCGGTTCCATTCCAATACAGAGATGCAAGGCAGAACCTTTGTGTACTGCCGCTCGTAAGTTGATAACCAATTTCACATGTGTACTCTGCAATAGCCCCCACAAATCTGGGCGATTGCACGGTGACGCCAAACGTCACATCACCGCCGAAAAGTTCGTCACACTCTGTGTAAAGATGACGTAAGGCATTTGTTACCGTATTGTGAAGACAATACAAGTGAATATAACGATATCGATTTTTTTCGCGTCTTAAGTAAATTATGTTAGATCTACAAGGAGTAATAACTACACTAAAGTGTGGAGAGCAGCATATTTGTGCGAAAGGAATTGTTTCCGATGTGATATGTAAACCTAGAAAGATCCACGCCCATAGCTATTATCATGTATTAGTTATTATTTAATGGGCACCATTAATAACTTTTTGAAATATGTGCGTTAAAATGCAATACTGAGTAAAAGTAAGAACTCTCGATGAAAAACAAAAATGCAATTACATTTCCGCGTATTCCGGCTCAGGAATACAGTATCTACTTTACTCCAACATGTAACAATAATCTGGAAACATATTTTCATATTTACAATTTCACTTTTATATTTCATTTGTATACGAAAAGATGTAACCTGTGAAACAATGCCTCTTGTATGTTGTAACATCAGTGGCCGCTGTGCTTGAACAGTTAGCTCCACAGGCCGTGTACACCTTACACTTGTTGGTGCTAGCCTCAAATGTGAAGGTTAAACAATCATGACGATCAAAACAGCTATGTAAGCATTCCCCAATGTGGTTTGCAATAAAGGTTTTGTTGACTGGAACAGTGTCATCTACTTTAATTCCAACGGACTCTTCCAACGTGAATCGAAGACATTCTAAAATCATACAAATCAGTTAGTTGATAACATCAGATTACCTGAATGATTGCGGTTTTAATAATATAAGCAATCATTATATTTAAAGCACTTTGTTAAAAACTACAATTATCATGTTGTGCAACAGGTCAACCTTCATTGCATGATGAGAATATTGCAACACTTCCATTTCTGTACGTGACTTGAGGATCATTACATGGAAACGTCTTACAACCGGTCGAATCATATCTAACAAACGCGGAATTGTTGATGATGGCAGATGATCGGCACTCGTCGAAAGTCGCAAATGTCGCTGGAGTGACAGACGGACAGCTGCCGTCCACGATGTCACAATTGTAACATGTTTGTTGGTACGTGACAGGACACGTGGCTTTCGTACACGTCGGTTCAGACCCATCCCACACCAGAGATGCGAGACATGTTCTTTGTTCACTGCCGTTTGTTAGTTGATAACCAATTTCACATGAGTACTCTGCAATTGCGCCCACAAATCTGACCGACGGCACGCTGACCTCAAACTTCGAGGAACCGGACAACTCGTCACACCCTGTGTATAGATCAACGTGGGAATCACGTTTTTGCACAGCAACAACATCCCGTTTTATCTTGGAACAAGCATTACTACGTAGGTATTCATGCTTTTATTGACTATAAACTTGATACGAATCATGAAAATACTTATTGCTGTTTTACTTTTATATTCTATACAAATACTATAGATATGTAACCTGTGAAACAGTGTCTCCTATATGTAGTTACACCGGTGGCCGTTACGTTTAAACAGCTGGTTCCACACGTCGTGTACACTTTACACGTCCTACTGCTGTTATCAAATGTGAAGGTCAAACAATCCGGGCGATCGAAACAGCTAAGAAAGCATTCACCAAGGTGCTTTGCAATAAAGGTTTTATTGACTGGAACATTGTCGTTTACTCCTACTCCTACGGCCTCCTCTAACGTATAAAGGAGACATTCTGAAACAAAAAATAGAAACAATTCAATTCAATGACAATAATTTTGCGGCGTTTATAACATTATTAAACAAAATATTCATTTTAAATTTAAAACGACTTCAAACACACCAATATTTTGAGTTTTACTAACATGTTATTCATGTATGTCCATGTTATCATATAAGTTGCTTATATATGTTTGTGAACAAAGAATAAACCTCCATTGCATGAAGAGAATATTGCTACGCTTCCATTCGTGTACGTAAGTTGAGGACCCTGACATGAAAATGCCGTGCAAATGCTTGTATCATGTTTCACAAACAACGTATTGTTGTTGATTGCTGCCGTTCGGCATTTGTCTAATGTCGCTGGCCTGGTGACACTCGTACAGCCGTCGTCTACGATGTCACAGTTGTAACATATTTGGTGGTACGTGACAAGACATGCGACTTCCGTACACGTCGGCTCGGACCCATTCCAAATTAGAGATGGTTGGCAAGTTCTTTGTGTATTACCGCTTGTTAATTGATAACCGACTTCACAAGTGTATTGTGCAACAACATCCTGAGATCTGGGCGATGGAACGGTGACGTCAAAGGTCAGGGAACCGTGCAACTCGTCACACTCTGTATATTGATGACGTAAGCTACTTATTGGGTTGTGAAGACATGGTACATGTATACATTAACATTGTTATCTAAAATCCACATCAAGTGATTAATTATTTATAGAGCAATATTGATACAATTAGGACATAATGATTTGAATTCCTATGAGCAGTACTTATCACTAAATATATATATTTGGGTCTAAATGGTCAATGCAACCACAGCGGTGGCTCAGTAGTAGAGCTTTCGCCCCGTGAGCAGAAGTCGTGGGTTCGATCCCGGACCGCGTTATACTAAGCACGTTTTAATAATAGTACCATATGGAATTAGCGATAGATAGAGATTAATAAAAAGTTGGGATGATTTGCTTCGTAATCGATCTTAAATAAATAAGAATTAACTAAATGGTCCATGCACATTATATGCTTGTTGATTAAGTTGAGAAAAATTTAAATGGTGAAAACTAAACAATAATATGTAGATGTTTAAACTTCTTGACAATGTGCAAAACGTTCAATGTAAATGAGATCTATCTAATATGTACAATCGTGCATATGATATGTGATCTATAGTGTTTTAATTATAATTCCATTAACAAAGTGTTAATTATTAGACATTTACGAGACAAAGATAATCATACATGTATAAACGAGGATATGTATAGTTGTAGTTCGTGTGACTACATTTTATACCAAAGATATGTAACCTGTGAAACAATGCCTCCTATACGTAGTTACACCGGTGGCCGATACGTTTATACAACTGGCTCCACACGTTGTGTATACTTTACACGTCTTACTGCTATCATCAAATGTTAAGGTTAAACAATCCGGACGATCAAAACAGCTGATGAAGCATTCCCCAATGTGGTTTGCAATAAAAGTTTTGTTGACTGGAACAGTGTCATCTTCTTTAAAGCCATAGGACTCGTTCAACGTGAATCGAAGGCACCCTGAAACATTGACATAATATCAAATAAGATTACGTGAATGACCGCGGATTTGATAATTAATTTGTTAATGTACATACCTGACTGTAATCATATGCACGATATATTACATTCTAGTTATTCCATTATAAACGAGGATCAAACCTTCATTGCATGATGAGAACATTGCAACGCTTCCATTTCGGTACGTTATTTGTGGAACTTGACATGACAACATCTTGCAAATGGTGGAATCGTATTCCACAAACTTTGCATTGTTGATGATGGCGGACGATCGACACTCGTCAAAAGTCGCAAATGTCACAGTGGTGACAGACGTACAGTCACTGTCCATGATGTCGCAATTGTAACAGACTTGGTAGTATGTGACAGAGCAAGAGGCTTTGGAGCATGTCGGCTCGGTTCCATTCCAATAGAGAGATGCAAGGCAGGTTCTTTGTGTAATGCTGCTCGTTAATTGATAACCGACTTCACACGTGTACTCTGCAAGAGCGCCAACAGATCTCGAAGATGGCAGACTGACGTCAAATGTCAAAGAACTGGGCAACATGTCACACTCTGTGTGTAGATGACATACGTTAGTTATTGTGTTATGACCAAAAATGCATGGAAACATCACGATGTTGATTAAAACTCGTTTTGTGTTAATAAAACGAGGTATTACATGGAGCAATAATAAGTTATTATGTGAGGAGTAGGTAATTTTGTTCTAGGTATGATATGTAAACTAATTGCGCTGCACGCTTATAGCTTCTATAATTTATATGTAAAAATTTATCTGATATTGTAAAAGTTATACATCTTCGCAATAACTAGTAATAGTTTGCGTTAAGTGTTAACATTATCGTGATGTACTTTTAATATATTTATATATATGAGATCGCTAATAATATTGTGCTGTACTATCATTTTATATTTCCATGAGATCTATATGGGTTTATTCAGAAATCGTGTTTACCATTTCAGATATATTCGTAATAAATCGCGGCAAGTACCAATGGCACGATTTCTACTTTGTTCAATGCGAGGTTTAGTTAACTTGTAATTACGCTCTAATATTTTAATCTATTATAATATATATCATTTACCTGCTAAACAATGCCTCGTGTACGTGGTAACGTTAGCGGAAGCCGAGCGGGAACAGTTCGCTCCACAGCTTGTGTACACTTTACAGGTGTTTGTTACATCCTCAAATGAAAAGGTCAAACAATCCGGGCGATCAAAACAGCTGATGAAGCATTCCCCAATGTGGTTTGCAATAAAGGTTTTGTTGACTGGAATACCATCATCTAATTTTAATCCAACGTCCTTTTCCAACGTGAACAGAAGGCACTCTAACATTAAAACAGACAAAACAAAAATAGGATACACTGACATTGAGGTATCGATTGCATCATAGAACATAACATCAGTTTGTTAACACTACGCGTACACGATTTTCACGATTGTTGTTTCGATATTCTAACGAAAAAATCTGGACACATAATTTTATTTTCAGTTGTTATTTTTTCTTATTAAATGTTTTACCTTCACTGCATGATGGGAATATTGCAACACTTTCCTGTGTGTATTTAATTTGCGGAACTTGACATAAAAACGTCTTGCAACTGGTGGCATTATATTCCACAAACGTAAAATTATTGATGTAGGCAGACGATCGACACTCATCGAAAGTTGCTACTGTTGCAGTGGTGACAGGCGGACAGTCAATGTCTACGATGTCGCAGTTGTAACATACTTGGTAGTGTGTGACAGGGCATGAAATTTTCGAGCATGTCGGCTTGATACCGTCCCAGTCGAGAGATGCAAGGCAGGTCCTTTGTGTATTGCCGCTCGTATGTTCATAGCCCACTTCACATGTGTACTGTGCCATGACACCAACACATGGCCAAGGAACGGTGACGTCAAATGTCAGTGTATCAAGCAACTCGCCACATGCATTTAGTGCATTTGGTGGATCTAAAGCAACACATATTCGCTACATATAAACCAATTATTAGAAACCAAATTCTGTTTTGTTGAAGCAGAACTAAATATGATATTAAATTTATATAAAATGATGACTGTTTATCTGACAAAAATCAGAATAGAAGTTTACCTATTATGTTTGTTTGAAGGCACACTCTTTCGTACGTATCGATGTTACTATCAGAGCTCCAGGCGCAAGTAGTTCCACAACCAGTGTACAACGCACAATGTCCGGTATTTGTATTATGAGAAAATGTGTAACACCCACTCGTGTTAAAACACAAAACGAAGCAATCGCCAAGTGGTAAATTTTCTACCTCTCCTATTTTTGTAATGCCAGCTACCTTTGTAGCAGTGCGCTGAGTAAGATTGAACTCTGGGCAATCTGAAAAGAGGTCCTTCTTAAGCCTTACATAAAGTATTGTTGGTTGCCCCTCCAGCGACCCATACAAAAGGATAAGGTCGTAAAGGAGTAGAAATATTTTATTATTGCAAAAAAGGTTTTTGTTTAAAAGACAAGGACATTGGTTTTTATTACCATGAAAAGATTCTTTCATATTGGGCGCTTGATACAGGGCTCATGATATTTGAAATCCGCGACATTTGAAATTGACTCTAATTATTTTTATCAGTTTTTGACGATGACACTACTTCACACTGCGCCATGAAGGTTCAATTTAATTTAACATTGACAAGTAAGAAATCAAAAATACACTGAAAACAAGATTCCAGTTTTTCTCCCTTACACACTTCATGGCACCTCTCCCAGAAGCATTGTGAACTTGGGGTCAATCTATTCATCACTACACAAAAAGTGTCACAAACATTCTTAAAGAGTTAAAGTTGTGTACTCTCAGGCAACGCCAAAATTAAACCAACCTAACCATGCTTATGTGTACGAAATACAAAAAAACAAGTCGCAGTCGATCACAATCATCTCACACAAACTAAAAACAAATCAACACATTCCAATGTTTCCACTCAAAGACAAAAACAGCACATAGATTCATAAATCCCGACTTCAAAACGAACTTACGAGTGAGATTAAGGATGCCTCAACTCTACCTGCATTTGCTAGTGGTGTGAACATAGTTAATGTTAAAGTAGATCGTTTAAACTAGTTTTATGATTTTATAGTAATTTAAAATGTCGTCTTTAAATAATTTTATTATGTTTATGTAACAAATTGAATTTAAAGACATGGTTTTTGTACATGGATTTAAATCGATGCAAACGGTAGCGAGCATTATAATGCGGTCGCATTTTATTCTACTTCAAAGTCATGCAACACAATTATCAAATTTTGATAATAAGTATTAGTTTGTTACTGGATTTATACTTGTCAGACTAAATATATACATAAAACTTATTATATTTATATTATTATTATTATTCCTGTACTATTGTCAACGATCTGCACCAACGTGGTCTAAATTTCATCACCATGTTGTTACATGTAAAACCTCCTTAAAGTACTGCCTGTAAACCCTATATGCCAGTTTTATTACGGCGACTTGAATAACCGTTTAAGAGGAATGGAGACAACAAACTGTACTAATTGTTCAACAATTTCTCATCACTCTGATAAAATTCAGGAATTCTTTAAGTTTAAAACCCCCATCTTTAGAGTATCATGCATGCTGTAAATTTGACACTTGCCATTTCCGAGTCACATTGACAGCTGTTGTTTTTTTCTGTTATCAGGGGTCATCTTAACAATGTTGTTATTAAACAAAACATCTGTTTTAACACCAAGACATTAACTACACATTTTTGCTTCATAATATATGCCCAAAACAAATAAAGAAATGTAGAATAAAAAGGTTTGAAATAACATGTTTTTGTAGTTTCGAAAACAATATCACATGACTTTATGAACACATAGGATACATGTAAATGGTGTTGTATCATAATCGTTTTTACCAAACATCCATACATTTAAGGAAGTTCCTACGACCCCAGAATTGCCGTACGTAAACTAGGTAAAATTATCAGCAAGTATGGCATAAAAACGTTTGACAAAATCAAAAACCATTAAATATTGTTCAGTGGTAAATTATGAACAAATGTATATGCAAACAATACATGTATTTTCGAAATCATGGCTTAAAATGGAAGTTGTAGGAGTTGCAAGTAAATAATTTCTTGGTACTTTCACAGCAGTCAAACGTTTCATGATCACGACCTGACTTCAGTTAATCATGTTTCGACAGCCAACACCAACTTTAAAGTAGCTTAGAGAGTAGCTTCCTGAGGGCTTTCCCTTTCATCAGTTTGATAATCATCATCGAAATACTATATCGTTCTGGAAAAACAACAAAGTGTTTCTCAAGGTGAACCGGATTTGTCGATGACCAGAAACTGTCAAGTTCACTGTATGTATCATAGTTAATGGACTATTTTGTCATGGTGCCCTTAAACTTGACATACATGTATCTACATTGTTTACATCATTCTTTCTTTGAACATCTCTACAATTTATATTACCAGTTTGCTGCTTGCATAAATGAGTGTATAGAAGCACTACTAAACGACGCCAAAGAAGGTCCTACTGGATTTCTAGAGTTTGTTTTTCGTTCTTGGCCTTCTTGACATCAAACGCTGTCTGAATCACTTTCACTTGCCAAGAACAAATTATCTGTTTTGATACCCTGGTATAAGGGTTCATTTTTTCCACTATTGAACCAAAAAGGTTTAGTCGTTTTCAAATACTAAGTAATAGTCCGCTTTGGATCTAGCCACTTTTTTTCAGGGACACAAATCTTTGAAGAAATATTGCCAGGACAACCAATCTTTCTAATCTCTTGTCTTAAAAATATGACTCTCTAGTTCTGTACTGGCATAGCCCCTTCACCCTGTTTCAGCGGTTGTAAGTCTCCGACTATGCAGAACACACATTTTAAAGACGTTTTCGACATTGGTTTGAAAAAATATAATTGCAAAGCTCGCAAAAACTTGCAAATCCTGTTCTGGGATCAGTCTTGCTACTGGTGGTCATTTGTTAAAAACCCTTTCAAGATTCTTACAGTGGGTCCAACATGGGGCAAACATCAAGAGATTCATCTGACATTATACTCAGAATCGCCATTGGCTTCATCCCAACACGAAAACATCCAAACATTTCTCCTGTTTGTCAAGTTTTTCATTCTGTGCATTGTCGTTCAGAACAAGCAAAAATGAGGATTTAACGCATTTTGCGTTCGATTAGATGTCGACTCAATCACACTTTTAGGCTTAGAGGACAATGATGTCGTTGTTTTAGACGTATTAACTTGTGTCTTAGACACATATTTGCTTGAAGATAACTTAAAATCTGCCGAAACCGAACTAAGCTTTGAAATTGGCACTTTTTCTCCGCAAAAATCTCAAATTCTGCCTAAAAGGCTTGGGGAGTTCATTTCGAAGACGTCTAATTTGATTATTCACTTCGACCAGACGCGATATCGTCACTTTCGTCACGAGAAACACGTTCTGTGTTGATGGCAAGGGCGGCGTTTGTCATAACCAACGTAAAACACACCAAAATCCAATAAAAGCAAATATCCACAGCAGGCTATGTAAACACCAATACACGAAAGAAGTAACACAAATAGAAAGTTGGCGATGTGTTGTTCGGTCGCCGGAAATAAAACTGACTTATGAGCTTTACACCCAGTACTTGAAGGTTTGAACCACGTGATGATCTAATTTAGATTAGGCGGGTGCTTTTTATAGCTAATAGTTGACAATAGGGAGTAAAATCATTATTAAGGGGTCTAACCTAAATTACGAAGATCGGTGCTTTCGGTGTTTTAAGTCACATTTCACAAATAGTGGTGGCAATGGTCGCGTAAACAACATTTTTAGAAGACAGTTGACCATAAATGCAGTACATGTACATCGCCGTGTACATATACATATAAATAGATAGACCGGGCGCGCTATACATAACCCGCGCGCAATTGGCCGCCATCTTGTCCAGCTAGTCGCTCTAGCGCGTCTATAGATACGCTATGAGAATACAAGG
>Ga0224511_10004618_pt1 | contig 10485 bp, 10 predicted proteins | sample SF_May12_sed_USG_2_FD_169988 | JGI IMG/M metagenome (GOLD analysis project Ga0224511, IMG submission 169988) | Sediment microbial communities from San Francisco Bay, California, United States - SF_May12_sed_USGS_8_1 | ecosystem: Environmental > Aquatic > Marine > Sediment | place: USA... | reverse complement strand
GCTGGCGGTTCATTTCTGGGGATCTCACGAACGCCCCGGAGCTTACAAAAAGCTGGAGGGGCTGGAGCATATCGATAAAGTTATCGATATTGACCAGAACCCGATTGGCCGGACCCCCCGCAGCAACCCGGCCACATACACAGGAGTGTTCACGGAAATCCGCGACCTGTTTTCTAATCTGCCGGAGAGCCGCAAGCGCGGCTATAAGCCGGGGCGGTTCTCCTTTAACGTCAAAGGAGGCCGATGCGAGACATGCCAGGGGGACGGCATCATAAAGATCGAGATGCACTTTCTGCCTGATGTCTATGTGGCGTGCGAGGAGTGCGGCGGCCATCGGTTCAACAGGGAGACACTGGAGATCGAGCTGAAAGGCAAGTCGATCGCCGACATACTGGAGATGACCGTGGAAGAGGCTCTGGCCTTCTTCGAGAACCATCGATCCATAGAGAAAACCCTGGCCACTTTAAACGATGTGGGGATGGAGTATATCAAGCTGGGGCAGAGCGCCACCACTCTCTCCGGCGGCGAGGCTCAGCGGGTGAAGCTATCCAAGGAGCTGTCCAAACGCTCCACCGGGCGCACCCTTTATATCCTGGACGAGCCCACCACGGGGCTGCACTTTGACGATGTGCGAAAACTTTTGAAGGTGTTGAACAGGCTCACCAACACAGGCAACACCCTGGTGGTGATAGAGCACAACATGGACGTGATAAAAACCGCCGACTATATCATAGACCTGGGCCCGGAAGGGGGGGACGCTGGAGGGTACATCATAGCCGCCGGGACACCGGAGGAAGTGGTGAAAGTTAAAAAGTCCCAAACCGGCTCCGCGTTAAAAAAGGTTCTGAAGCTGGGTAAATAGCGGATCGTATAGCCTGGGTGGGCGATGGCGCTTTTTCTCCAAAAAGCTTCTTGATGAATTCGAAAAGGCAAATCAGCTAGACCCCGGTGGCCTCGGGACCCCAGATGATCTTGTGCAGTTGCAGGTTCAGCCGGGCGTCGACCCTGGACTCCAACAGCCACTCGGCCAGCATGTGGGGCTCCACCTTTCCCTGAGAGGGGGATAGCAACACGGCAGAGCGCCGGGACGAACCCCATCGCTCCACCATCCGCGCGGCCCAGTCGAAATCCTCCTTGCAGGTGATAACGAATTTCACCTCGTCCTTGTCCGACAGCATTTCCAGGTTTGCCTCCAGAAAGCTCCCCTCTTCGCCGGAGCCGGGAGTCTTGATATCGACGATATAGCCGGCCCTCCGGTCGAATTGGTCTATCAGCATCGTCCCGTTGGTTTCCACCAGCGTCTCGAACCCGGCGTCGAGCAACGCCGCCAGCAGCGCCCCAGCTTCCGGCTGGATCAGTGGCTCACCCCCGGTTACCTCCACCAGGCGGGCACCCAGGCTGTGCGTTATTTCGAGGACCTGTTGGATACTCATTTGCGTCCCTTGCCCAGAGGCGGCCTCTGTGGAGTCGCAATAGGAGCAGGAGATGTTGCACCCCGCCAGCCGGATGAAGACGCATTTGCGCCCGGCGTGGGTGCTCTCCCCCTGGATGGAGTGGTAAATCTCAAAAATATTCAGAGCGCTCATATTGTAGCCATTATACATCCGGATTGGCGACCCAGCCCCCAACAATGGCTCTTGGACCATTGAAAAGCGCTTCAAACATGCCAACAGGGTAGTTTCTTCCTGCTGTTGTCATGTGGAATATTTACACCTGTCAGACCGTACAAGCCTTGAGATGAGCCAAGCGCAATGCCAGGGAGGCGCATATAAGATATTTATTGACAACAGATGAAATACCTGTCAGGCTGGGGCGACTTTAGTGTTTTATTTTAGATTGAGACTGTCGAATAATTTCCTTCTTCTGTTTCCCCCTAAGATAATATCGCCTGGCCGCTGGGTAGCTCCAAATCGCGATAACCTCTAAAGTATGTTTTTTGACTTTTTTTTAGGACATGTATTGAAAATGAACATCTATGTTGGTAACCTTCCTTTCTCCGTCACCGAAAACGCTTTGCGCGAAATGTTCGAGCCCTTTGGAGAAATCCAGTCAGTAAAGCTCATCACCGACCGCGAAACAGGCAGAACCCGAGGTTTCGGTTTTGTTGAAATGGACAACGCCGGCGCTGATGCCGCCATCAAGTCTCTTAATAACACAGAGCTTGAAGGGCGAAATCTTAAAGTGAACCAGTCCGAGCCTCGCAAGTCTTCCTCACAGAAGCGCTGGTAAATTCCCTGTGCTTTGCGCAGCCGGGCTTTTGCCCGGCTGTTTCTTTGTAAGCGTTTCACGTTTGCTATGTTGTCGATGTTATAGCCGCGCGTAGGCGGAGTCAGGTGATTTTTTCCCCACCAGACGCTTGTTTAATACCTCATCGCGCGTGTAAAGAACAACAGTTCCACTCAGATGTCTTCGATTGGCTTGTAAACGTTATTCGCCTATTACGTCATAAAAGGCAGCGCCTCCGTGATCCAGAACGATGTAACACTATTGTGATCAAATACACCCCGCACTAACAATTAAAACGAAACAACATAGATATGAGTTATTCGGTATATAAACGAGTCAGCTTCCCGAAGAAAAAGCGGATCGCGCTTGTGGCGCATGATTCGCGCAAGAAAGACATGCTCGAATGGGTGAAGTTCAACAGAGAATCCCTGACCCGCCATGAACTCTTCGCCACCGGTACCACAGGAAGCATCCTCGCCCGGGAGCTGAAGCTTGACATCAGCCTGTTTAAGAGCGGCCCGCTGGGAGGGGATCAGCAAATCGGCGCCAGAATCGCCGATAACAAAATAGATGTGGTCATCTTCCTGTGGGATCCGTTGATGGCCCACCCTCACGAACCAGACATCCATGCGCTGCAACGAATCGCCACTGTCTATAACATCGTGCTCGCCTGCAACCGATCCTCGGCCGACTTCGCCATTTCCAGCCCCCTGATGGATGGAGAGTATGAAAACCTTGTCATGGACTATGAGAGTGAGCGTATCCGGCAAGCCGAAACCATGCTTAAATAAAAGGGCCGAGGTTCTTGCCGCAAAGATACTTTAATGTCATTTGGCGTCATAATGTGATATTGTACCTGTAGCTTTCCCGCTTAGCGGAGACTATTCGTTGAAATTCAGTCAATCCCGGCTGACACGATACTGTCGCCTCCCCTGAGATAACTCAAGGAGTGACAATGTCCGCATCCAAACTTTCAAGAATCCAAAGCTCTGACTTAGTCAACGGCCATTGCGCCACAGGCAAGATTATACCTACCTTTGCCCACCTGCGCGCAAAGGGAAAGGAAACGCGGGCCTCCACTGCGGTTGTCTATTGCGAGGGGAACTTTGGAGCCATTGATGGCAAGACTGCCAATGGACTGGTCCGTCATTCAGAAAAGTACGACATCCTTTCTGTCATCGACAGCCAGAAATCTGGCCAAAACACCGGAATGGTGTTAGACGAGAAACCGAACGCTATTCCCATCTGCCGTGACCTGGCCGATGCGCTAAGTTTCGCGGGAAGAGTACCGGATTACTTTATCTATGGGATGGCCCCGGCCAGCGGCATGTTGTCGAAGTTGGAGCGCGACTTGGTGTTCGAGGCCATTGGCCTGGGAATGAACATAGTCAATGGCCTCCATGAATTTTTAAATGATGACCCGGAGTTCGCCGCGGCGAGCTTAGCGTCGGATGTCACAATCTTCGATGTCCGAAAGCCACGCGCAAAAAAGGATTTGCGGTTGTTTAGCGGACGCATCACCGAGGTCACTTGCCCCCGCATAGCCGTGCTCGGCACCGACGCCGCCATTGGCAAGCGCACCACCGCCACCATCCTGACTCGCGCTCTCAACGATCACGGGGTGAAAGCTGTGATGGTCGGCACCGGCCAGACCGGATTGATCCAGGGCGCCAGCTACGGTATCGCTCTAGACGCCATCCCATCGCAGTTTTGCTCAGGCGAGGTGGAGGCAAGCATCGTGGAGGCGTTCGAAGCCGAGGCCCCAGATGTGATCATAATCGAAGGACAAGGCGCTCTAAGCCACCCCGCCTACTTGTCTTCCTGCTTTATCCTCCGAGGCGGGCGCCCGGATGGTGTTGTGCTGCAGCACGCTCCGGCGCGGACCAACCGTTGCGACTTTGAACATATGCCCATGCCAACTCCCGCCACTGAAATAAATCTGATCCAGGCCTTCGCTGATACGAAGGTCATCGGGCTAACGATCAACCACGAGAATATGACCGACACCGAAGTCGAAGCTGCCATAGGGCGCTACGAGAGCGAACTGGGCATTCCCGCCACCGATGCGCTGACTCGGTCACCGGAGCGACTGGTGGAGATGGTCCTTGCAGCCTTTCCGGAGCTTGAGGAGAAGCTGGCCGTCGGCGCTTGATGACCACACCGCGACTGAATATTGACCTCGATAAGATCCGTCACAACGCCAGCTCTCTTGTCAAACTCCTGTCAAGCAAAGGCATCTCCGTCACTGGTGTCACAAAGGCGACCCTCGGCTCGCCCGAAATCGCTGGGGCCTTGCTTAACGCAGGCGTGACAGGGCTGGGAGACTCCCGCATCGAAAACATCAAGGCTATGCATATCGCCGGTGTATCTGCGCCAATGACACTCACCCGCTCTCCCATGCTCAGTCAGGCGGACCAAGTGGTGATGTACGCCGATGTAAGTTTCAACACTGAGATTGATATAATAAAAACTCTCTCGCTCGCCGCCCAGCGGGCGAAACGGACCCACTCAATCGTGCTGATGGTCGAGATGGGAGATCTCCGTGAAGGAGTAATGCCAGGCGACCTTATGAACATCGTGAGAGAGACCCTTCTTCTGCCGAACATCGCGTTCAAAGGGATCGGCGCCAACTTGGCCTGCCGTAGCGGAGTAGCCCCTGACGCAAGGAAAATGGCGCAGCTATCCGCTCTTGCAGCCTCCATCGAGGCAACATTCGGCCTGACGGTTGACATTGTGTCAGGTGGGAACTCCGCAAACCTTCCATGGGCACTCAGCGACGCAGAAGCAGGTAGAATCAACAATCTGCGCCTGGGCGAGGCGATCCTCCTTGGCCGGGAGCCTCTCCACCGCCAACCCATTGACGGATTGCATACAGACGCCATCACTCTCACAGCCGAAGTGATCGAGTCCAAGATCAAGCCTTCGAAGCCATGGGGCGATATCGCCCAGACCGCGTTTGGAAACAAGAAATTCCCCATGGATCGGGGTAGTATTTCGCAGGTAATCCTCGCCATCGGAGAGCAGGACACAGATCCGCAAGGCCTTGTTCCGCCTCCCGAAATCAAGATTCTGGGGGCCAGTAGTGATCACCTGATCCTGGAGTCTGGGTTTTCTGTGGGCGCCGAAATGGTGTTCTCGCTAAATTATAGCGCGCTGGTTCGCGCTATGACCTCTCCTTTTATGGCAAAATCCTATTCCAACCTCAATCCTGACTTTTAAATGTATTTACGCATCGGCGCCATGTTCTACAGATAATAATGCTCATCAGACCCAGAGAGAGCAGAACAAAATGGATCGTTAATTTCCTTAGCCACTCCATTTTTCTCACCATGTCGAAATAAATATGGTTGACTGCTCCGGGAATTATCGAGAAAACATCGGCTCAGATATTATGGCAAGCTTTTTGGGGGGGCCAGCTTTCTTTGGGGAGTTGCTGGAACTGTTCATATACCATTTTTTTTAAAACTTGAGACAAATGAGGGGATCTATGAAAAAGTTACGTTTCGCGGGTTTTTCTTCCGTCCTGCTGGCCGCATTTATGGCATTGCAGCTTTCATGCAGCGGCTCATCCACAACCACCAACGAGCCCGCCACCGGATGGCCATGGGGCTCATTGGAGCTACTCCTGAACCACTGGGCCTGAGCATTGGGGTGACCTGGACCCTCAGTGGATTGCATGCAAAACAGGAACAAACCAGTCGCCAATCGATATCACAGCGTCCGTTACCAACGCCGCTTCAGACCTGGAGTTCCATTACAAAGCCAGCGCCGGGAACGTGGTCAACAACGGGCATACCATAATGTTCACCCCCACCGATGGTGGATATATCACCGTGGCCGGGAAACAGTATAACCTGCTGCAGTTCCATTTCCACACCCCGTCTGAACACACGGTGGACGGCGCGACCCACAGAATGGAAGGTCATCTCGTCAGCAAATCAGCCGATGGAGAGTACGCGGTTGTGGGTGTGTTCTATGACAGCGGCTCAGCAAACAACGCGGTGGAGACAGTGTTTAGCGCCGCGGTGGAAACGGAAAATAAGGAAGTTACGGTTTCCACCCAGGTGGACGCCAACGAATTACTTCCAGACTCCATGGCGCACCTGAGATATAGCGGTTCGCTGACAACTCCACCATGCTCGAAAGGGCTAGTGTGGAGCGTGCTGGAGACTCCCACCACGGCTTCCGAAGCCCAGATCAAGAAGATAGAAGATTTGTATGGTGGCAATGCCCGGCCGACGCAGAACCTCAATGGTCGAACGATTTTCCATATGAATTAAGCACGGAAGGTTCGCCGCAGCCTCTAGCTTGGACAACAGGACAGAGAAGCGGCAAAACCGCTATCCTCGTCATCCATGCCTGACTTCACATCGTTTATCCGCAATCTATGGCCTGCCTGCTACTTATCCTCTTTGACAGGGTCTTATTTTCTCCTGCGAACAAGCTGGTGTTTTGCGATAAAATAAGCCATGAGGGCAACTATCATTCATACCGTCACGGTGATCGCCCATGGGGTGGATCCGCATGCTCCAGACTTACCATACAAGCCGACGAAGGGGTCTCCCGGATACGATGAATATTATCCCCGCTTTAAAATCGTCAGAGACTGGCGCCCAGTCGACGGCGCAGACCCCGATATTTCGGCCCGGATAAAGGGATTGCGGGGTGTCTTTATAGTCGTTGAAGTCTCCACCCCATTTTCCATCGACAGCGCGGAAACTGTACTGGCGCAAAAGGAGAAGCTGAACGACATAGCCGTCTCTGTAGCCAGGGAGCATGGCGCTCTTGGTCTTCGGGAGGAATTCTCTTTTTATTGCTTCTCTGGTTACGACGATATCGACCGGTTTATTGATGAGCATCGTCTGCTTCTGACCCAGCTTCTTCGGGATGAGACAGCCATTCTCACCGATACGGAGATAGATTCCACCCTGGCAGGGTCGGTCCGGTACGAGGCGGATGACCTGGTGGTGGTGGACTGGGACGGGGCGGCGCTGTTCGACATGGAGGGGGAGTTCGAAGACGACCTGGCCCTGTTGGAAGTCGCCAACGTGCAGATTCTATCCCTTCGCGCTTTGGACGATGAACTGACCCGCGAACTGGACCGGTTCCGCGAGCAGGGGAATCTTGGCGCGACGGGGGTGTGGCGCCTGTCAAATACATTAAGCTCAATAGTAGCCACACGCACCACCAGCCTCCTGGAACTGGACGCTATAGACAACGCCATGAAGCTGTACGGTGAATGGTACGACGCCAGAGTCTATCAGCTGGCTGTGCGTAAACTGTTTATAGAGCGGTGGCGCGTTACTGTGGGAGGTAAGCTCTCCACTCTAGAAAAAATGTTCGAAATGGTTTCCACCCGGCAAGGAGAAATTTACAATATCATCCTGGAAATCACCATAGTGGTCCTGATAGTAATAGAGATAGTTCTGGTTCTAACCGGCCACGCCTGAGTATCGGCTCACTGCTGTAGGTTGCGCTCAATTGTATACCACCGGGATTATTATCTCAGCTGTAATTAAACCTCAATTGCCTCCTGGCCCAAACTTGCGCATGTAATGGGCGGAATCGATCATTCCCCCGCGAGCCGGATCAACTTTTCTTTTAAAAGCAGAAAATACAATTGCCCGGGATTTTTCATCATCCCCGCCGCCGCTTCCGCGTCACGCCCTTTACCAAAAAAAAGATCCATCCGCCCCGGTCCTTTGATAGCGCCACCCTGGTCATGGTTAAACACGAACCTGCCGACGCGTTTCACTCCCGCTGACATGCCATCTTGCGCCTGGGGAATGTCCGCCATAAACCAGGCCATAGCCGCTTTAGGGAAAAGCGAATGATCAAAAGCCGCGCTTCGCCCATCCACCAGTATTCTGCCCAGCGAACCGAAAGGCCCTTCGTCCATGACCCGGAAAAACACGTAGCTGGGATTGACGAACAGGTTACGCTCCAGCTCCTGGGGATTTTCCCGGAACCATTGCCGCAGCGCCTGCAGAGACATCTTCTCCCGGGGGACCTTTCCCTCCTCGATTATCTTCTTGCCGATCGACTGGTATTTGTGCCCGTTCACTGTGGCGTAGTTGGCGAACTTCTCCTCGCCATCCTCGTATCGCAACACGCCGGAGCCTTGGATGTGGAGGATGAACACGTCGAACGGATCATCCGCCCAGGCGACCTCCAGCCCCCTCGCCTCCAAGACCCCCTCACCATCAATCGCCCGCCGGTCGTGATAGGGCTCCAGCCTGCCATTTTTCACCATCCCGGATATTCTCTTGCCTTTCAGCTTGTCGGAAAAGAGACCAAGATCCACCTGCACCAGGTCATCCGGAGCCCTGTATAAGGGATAGCGGAAGGTTTCGTCCTTTTGCCTGCGGACATTCATCACCGGCTGATAGTACCCGGTAATCAGCACGTTGCCTCCATCCGTGACACCGGAGCCCTTGAATACATCGAACTCATTGCGGATCATGAAGGCCCGTCGCTTCGGGTCCCGCTCGTACTGGATAATCTCCATTAGCCGCCGAATGGAAAAGGCCATCTGGGGCGCCGTCACGATCCGCTGGCCGAATTGAAACTCGGTGGCCGGATTTATGATCGACAGATATTCAAAAGAGCGCTCGGCCGCCTGGGTCAGCGACTTTATATCCATGTCATCGGCAAAGCTGGGCATGGCCCCGGTGTGGCGAACCATAGGATATTTCTTCACCGGCTTCGGTTCATGAAGGCTCTGGCACCCCTCGGCCGCCAGGGCCAGCCCCAGCGCCACGGCCAGCAGCCTAGCTGAAGCGGACTTGAACCTGGTCATTCACACAAAGCCCATGGATATTAGCGGCGTGCCCCAGCCGGGTGAAGAACTCCAGCGTGTTCCAGCTGCCCACTGTGACGCACAGCGCCGTCATGTCCGCCGCCTCGTTGTATGAACGAAGGATGGAGGAAACCCGCCCCGCGTGGTGAACCACTTCATATCCGTCGTAACTCCCCTCTTTCATGACAGTCTCAAACAGTCTGGTGTCTATATTTGTGATGGCGTTGCCGTAGTGATCGATGTATACGATGGCGCCTTTTATCACACCCGGCGTGTCCAGACGGGCATCGTCCGCGTCCACCCGCACAGGCTCTGGCGCTCTGGGGCCGAAAGTCTCCAGCGCCGCGCCGCAGGCCAGATGGGCCGCGGAAGGGGCGAAGATATCCCGCCCGTGAAAGGTGAAGGAAATTCTCTCCGCCATTCGCTCCCGGTTTGTGATCTCATACGCTTCGAAGTCTGGATGGCGCATGAACACTCTGGTGAACACGCCGTTGTCCGGCCCCAGGAAGTATCGTCCCCCAGCCCGGATCGCCAGCGGCTTTCTTTGAGAGCCCACCCCCGGATCCACCACGCACACATGGATGCTCCCCTCCGGAAAATGTGGATACGCCGCCCCAAGGATATACGCCGCCTGCACGATCGCCTGGGGCCGAATATTGTGGGTGATATCCACAATGGACACGGAGGGACCGATACTGAGCATCACGCCTTTCATCACTCCAGTGTAGCCATCCTCCAGCCCGAAATCGGTGGTCAGCGTCACGACCGCCATCACGCGCCCTCGGGGATGCGGCACTCCAGCGCCCCACCCTTCGCGCGTTGGCCGATCACCCGGACTATGGTGTTAGACATTTCGTCCGGCCCATCGAAAACCGCGGGGATATAGTTGGCTGTGAATCCTTTCAGCTTGCCACCTGTGGTCCTGCTGCTTTCCACCAGCACGTCCATCTCTTTTCCTTCGTGGGACGATATGAACTCCCGGCGCTTCATATCGGATATCGCCTTCAGCTTCGCGGTACGCTCCTTTGCGCTGGCTCGCACCACGGCGCCAGGGAGGGTGTGGGCCTCCGTGCCGGCTCTCGAAGAGTAAGAGAAAACGTGCATCATCATCAGGGGAAGCCGCTCGATAAGGGATCGGGTCATTTCGAAATCCTCCTCCGTCTCGCCAGGGAACCCGGTCATCACATCCGCTCCCAGTCCGATCCCCTCTATGCGTTCGGCAAGTCGGCTCAGCAGATCCTCGTACATGGCGGATGTGTATGGCCTACGCATCAGCTTCAATATCCTGTCGGAGCCGTTTTGCAGGGGGATATGCAGATGGGGGCAGAACCTGCTCTCCGACACCATCAGGTCGACAAGCCTCTGTGTAATATTGTTCGGGTTGATGCTGGAGAGCCGCATGCGGGCGATATCGGTTTTACTCAGGATCGCCTCCAGCAAGGCGGTCAAGTCCGTGGCGC
>Ga0224511_10004617_pt1 | contig 10485 bp, 6 predicted proteins | sample SF_May12_sed_USG_2_FD_169988 | JGI IMG/M metagenome (GOLD analysis project Ga0224511, IMG submission 169988) | Sediment microbial communities from San Francisco Bay, California, United States - SF_May12_sed_USGS_8_1 | ecosystem: Environmental > Aquatic > Marine > Sediment | place: USA... | reverse complement strand
ATTTACAAATTAAAATATTTCATGAATTGTATCAAAGTAAAGAGGAATAATTTGTTAAACAGTATATACAGTTCTGTTTCTCCAAACTTTCGTTTTAAAGAGACACCTTACGTTAATTTCTTTACTGACCCGGAACTGTCGAGTTCACTGTAAGATAATCGTTGCATGAATTTATGATTTTGTTACGTAGGTTTAAGCACAACATTATAAGTGCATGTGTGTATTTATTATATAAACATATTAATTAAGACATATATTTAGTCTTGAATCACCTTACAATGAGAACCCTAAAACACGGTTATTGGGGAAAGACTGGTTCGACACTACCACACTGCTGCATTTCAAATGAGCACACATACCTCTGATTACAATAATGGAAAAAATAAGAATGCAGTCCCGTTAAAATGTTTTTACAAATATTGAATCAATGGTTATCAATGATACATGCTCCTCTAAGGGAAATAATGTTCACGCATTATCGGCAATCTATGCCATACCTAGTGACGTCCCTTTAAACATATACTCCTCAAAAAAAGTTAAGGACCACTATTGCGTAGCAGTATTTTGAAAAAGTTCACCTACTGATTGCGTGTACACTGAAGAACAATGTTTACTGATGAAGCCAATATATTTCCTTCAATAATGGTTGGAGGCGTGTGTGGTGGTAAAAAGATCGAATTAAAGACTGTTGCGCACAGAAACGCAATAGGTTGTGTGGTGCGTCATTACTGGTTAGGGTGGGGTCTCCTATGATTGTTCTACAGACTTGTACGCCATACTTAAAGGAGATTTGACCGGGTTCCACTATCAAGATGAGATCAATAAAGCATTTGTGACCCTTATGCTGGTGCTGGACTTTGTGCTTATGGACGGAAACGCCCTTCCGTGCCGGGCTTGTTTTGTCAATGATTACACTGAGCGCGAAAGGAATATGATGTATGGACTGGCCTGACCATCCCCTCATGTTAATCTAACAAGAGCATGTATGGTACAAACTCCAAAAACATACTGGTGCTCGGCCAGTTCAACCACAGATGCGGGATGACCTCGCAAATGCGCTCATTTAGGATTGGCAAGAATTTGTCCTTCTGCAATAACAAAACTGATTCACAGCTTTACGTGTATGTGTATGGTTATTTTTGACGCTAGAGGTGGACATGCGCTTTATTTTGCTTAACTTTTTGTGTGACATGAAACATGTAACAGTGCTGTTTGTAAAATTTCATGCCCCACCCACCGATATGCAAACGTTCAAATTTCGGTAGTGACCACACCTTTTCATACCTCATGTGTTTACCACTGTAATTTGCTATTAAGTTTCTTTACACTTGTTAACTACAGATATATAGTAGTTCTTAGAATAAATGGTTTTCTTTGTAAAAATGAAATAATATAAATTGTACCACTTTTATTTTGTTGTCCTTAAATTATTTTGAGGAGTATACTTGGCACATTTCATTCAGTACTTCAACCTATCACCAATCTGTTCACACAAACTTTTTTGTATAGAAAAAAGCGGTCGATATGGCGAAATAAAAAAAAATGTCTGGTTCCGGTGACCCGACCCACCTTATTTTTTCCTCCCGCCCCTAAACTTATTTTGGCATTTCAGTACAAAAAAAAAAATTCCGACTATTTTTCTTAATATGCAAGAAAATTTCTAACAACTTTGTTTTTGAAGCCTAAATGTAAAAATTCTTGATAATTTAAACTTCACTTTAAACACATCGATACGTTGTTTTTATTGAGGTAAAGTAAATTTGAAAAAAAAATATGACAATAATTGGTGTTTTTGACACATTGGACATTCAATCGTTTTTATGTTTGTTTTAAGCAGGTGTTTGCGTTGTAGTGCTGGTTCTTTTCTGGAACAGAGCTGTTGGCTATAATATAATAAAATATCAAACCTAGAACCATTTGATTTTGAGATTTAAGTTGCAAAGTAAGTTTAATATGAAACATGCTTCTATATATTTTACCGAGTTAATATCAGTGCCCGCTAGATGTTTTGGCAAAGATCTAACCTAAACCTCATATTCACCGTCTTAAAATGAAATCACTGTACGTCTAATTGCAGCCCTATAGAAGTGTACGTGTATCATTCATTGCGACTACTTTTTCCACTAATATTTAGTCAACTTTATGTAGATCAATCTGTATGTGCATATTTACAATTTTAAAACTTGTTATTTCATTAAAGCTCCTATCCCAGTCTTGGTTTATTTTAATTCCAAAAATTAAAACAAATAAAAAAAAGAAGTATTTCACAGATTATCATTATCAATAGAATACTTCTTTGATTTTCATTGAAATTCCTCGTTGTCGTTAGAAAAACGTGAAACAAATACGCGCGTCCTCTGGTTCTGAAGGGATTTCCCGGTTTATAAATATAACGGAATTCCCTTCGACGCGCACCGTGCTATAGGTAAAGAACCACCTCTGAGACACCAAAGATCGGCTAGTCCATTCAAATAGGAGTAGCAGTATTTTTCTATGTTTAGCGTCAGTGATGTAGCCAATTCATATTTTAACATTTTTTTATAAGGCTATTAATTAACACCGCTGACCATACAAGCATGGCATTGCAGTGCATAACGTACTTGCCTATCACCCAGGCAATTTGGGATCGAATCCCCTCGTCCGCTTTACTTTTTATATTACTTTTTATTATTACTAAATTGTTCGTTTCTCTTACGTTCTAATGTATTGATATATAATTGAAATTATTCATTTTATTTCATGTGTGTGCATTGTTTTCAATGTTTTTCTTTTTATTCTTTTTGCGTAATATATATTTTAATTAGTAAAATCATATGAACACAGAAATGATTTACATACATATGAAATTTGAAACATAAAAGCAATCTTCTCAACTTGAAAAACTTGTTTCCCGTGTAGGACTCGAACTCGTGTCAAATAGGGAAAAAGCTGAGCTACGAATTCACATAGCTGTAGCTTTGCCAATGTAGTATATACACTGTGTGTCTATCATCTGTGTATAAATAAGATATGTTAAATCTCATTACCTTTTCAATACTTTACCTATTTAGATGAACATAAACTAACCGGGGTTATGGTCACCTCTCAATGCGTAATGTTTACCTATAAATCACTCATTCTCATTTAATAGGCCAACTTTAGCTCAAGAAATGGCGATATTTTTATTTTCACTGAAAGGGCTCAATTTCTGCCTGACTTATAAATGGTATATATTCGTATAAAGATGTTTGTACATGGACCCTTTTTCACTTTTAACATAACTCCATACAGTCTGCGCGTTAATTATTTTTCGACTATAGCCCGACTCGGGCTTCGGGCTTATATACTAATTCGCAGACTGACTCCATATAAATTTGAGCTGTAAAATGTGCATATATACCCCGGACATGGTTTTGGCCGATTAAACGGGAATGAGAAAGTCTAGTCAAAATAGCGCCGCGCGAATCAAACTAATTTTAGATCAATGTTCACAAAATAAAGCGTTTGAAACGATTTATATTTATTGCAAAATAAATGTACTATTACAATGTTATAGTGACGTTTCTTCGATTGAAAAACGTATCAATAATCTAATTTAATGTAACTTGATATATATATTATGCTTTTCAATCCTTCGCTGACATTTTATTTTAAAATGTTCCATTCACAAAAGGCTAGGATAAGAGTTTAAAAGGCAAGGAAGCGATTTTGATTTTATTCAGGCAAGGGGTTTGTTTTTCACGTGTCCCTGGCGCAATTTTGCATTTTTCTCATACAATCTTGTATTTAAGTTACATCGCTATGAACTAGTGTTTGGCATAATATGATGCACCGATGTCTAAACATAAACGTGCCCAATATGATTACTATATATATTTTGATAATGTTTTGATTTGTTTAAAAATGTCCCTCGTTTTTTTTGTCATTACCGCAAAGACAACACAAAATGCAACTTTTTAGAGAAAAGCGCAAACAGTCTACTGATGCTCATTATATATGTTACCGGGAATGTGTGTAACCAGGGATTTCACGTAATCCCTGAAATTTAGGAATTTCATGTAATCCCCAGCTACATGTACGTAAAATTCTGTCAGAAATTTTCTAGGGATTTCACGTATTCCCTGATTTTTTCCCCATTTTATACACACATTCCCTGTCCACAAAATATCATGTTTTAATTGTAAAATATGACTCTTTGAGATGTAAGGTTTCACAAGTTAAATGTTGTTAAAAGCATCAGTATAATCCTATTTGTTTCTTTTGCCTACAAATTGGAGATTGTATTATACACTAACATTATTGATGGCTCATGCGCTAGGGGGCAGTCTGTGTTGTGGCATTTTTCATTACCACTGATGAACAGCTTCAATAAAACAGAGGCTGCTGTTTTCTCATTCAGACCTTGTTTCCTGAGGGCTTCCCTTTCTTCAGTTTTATTGTAAATAGTAAAAACAGTTCAGCAATTTGTAACTCACAATCACACATTGATCCTCAGTTGATGTGCACACATGGAAAAAACATAGATTCGAATGAAGTCAGATTTATTGAGGAATTGTACAAGTGGCATGATAAAAAAAGAGAAAAAATGTTGCTACCCAAACTTAAACTCGAAAAGATACTTGATCAATTGAATTTCCAAACACACTCCCATTAATAATTAATCAATTCACACAAACTGGTATAATTACTACTTTGATCTTATCCAGATGGCTACAATTAATTCGGTGTTTTTGCTATAGTCTCTTCATTTGGATTTTTAAGCTGATAAATTTGGACTAAATAAAAATAAAAATAAGAGATGGTATTTTAATTGTTTTTAAATGATGTCACTCTTGTAACAAACAATTACATTTCAGTAGTTAACTTAACCAGTTTGACTACACAACTAAATTAATTTAAAGCCTACACGTAGAACATGTATATTTCCAGTATGTGAGAATATTAGAGATGGTACCAGTTGTTCACCAAAGTCAAAAATAGCATGGTACTAGTTGTCAACTCCATTTGATTTTCAATTAAAACTGAATATATATTGTTAAACAATGGGTTGAAAGCATATATTGTTTAATTAACAATGTTTATTAAACGTGGACTAGTAAACTGTTATTCATTTAAAATCTGACATCTGTAAGTTATTTTAACCAAATATCTAAAATAAATTTACAGATTGTTGTACAGACAATTATAGAACGTTTGAATACAAGTCATACGTTGTAATTATAATAAGCGTTATAACAACAAAGATGCCATTTGCATTAAAATTTTGCTGTAAATAATTAAAGTGTTTGAGTTGTTTACTTGATCGCCATTGAATGTAAGAACTTCATCGCTAATCAACATAATCTGCAATCATGTCAGGGAATTTGTGTAAAAACGAAATAACATTTAAGGGATTTCATGTAATCCCTAGCGAAATCAGGGATTTCACGTATTGCCTAAAATCATAAATGATTACGTAAATTCCCTGGTTTCACACATTCCCTGTAACATAAATAAACCAGCCAGTGAACAACTTTTTGAATGGTGTTTATTTTTGCTATTATTTACATGCGTTCACATTAAGAAAGCAAAGTTCGAATTTTGTTCGCGTATGTTTTACCCTGTCATTACCGCAACGGTGTCTACCTGGTTTCATTAGGTATTGCGGACAGTTGTAGTATACTTGTTATATTGCTTTGATGTACACGTTGAAAATAACTTACAGTAAAGGGAAAGAATGTGCTTCAAATTAATACTATTTAAAAATTAATGACAAAATGTCATTTTCGCAACGGTCATTACCGCAACGAATGTATAATGACATATGACTTAAGTTACCTTAAATAGCCAATACATGCATAACTAAACTAATGTTTCTTTTGCCGAACCCACTTGCAGTGAGTTCGACTTATTGGATACATTTTGTCTGACTCTGTGTGTGGGCGTCCGTCCGTGCGACCGACCGTGCGTCATTGCATCCGGATCTGGCTTAATCAGCCAATAACTGTACTAAAATTATTTGATTTTCGAAAAAAAAATAAGCAAAACGTTAATGTTGGTTTACCAATATGCCGTGCACAAAACTTTATTCCTGGTTATAAGATTAAGGTTATGCCTAGAGGTCGAATGTCAATATCCAAATGCCAAAAGTCCAAAATTACATGTTTTGGCCATAACTTTGTAATGTATAGTTGGATTTTCATACAATTTTGCCAAAATATTAACCTTGATGAATAATTATGTAGCGCACTCAAAACGGAATTGTATGTTCAATGTCAAGGTCATACTAAATGGTCAACGACCCAAGAAAGTCCAACGTCTGCTTTTTCGGACCAGAACTGTGCTATGAAAGGATTACTTTTCAAAAAGTTTGGGTAAAATATTTATGATAAAGAAAATATACCTGAAAAGTTTTATTAACTAGTCTAGTAGAATTAGGTCAACAATCAAGCCTAGAGTGTCATTACCGCAACGCTATGTCATTACCGCAAATTGTTTAAACATGTATAAGCCAGTCATAAGTTAAACTCTTAACATAAATTAAACCAGCAATTGTGTTTACAGAAAGTGAATGTAGTGAGTAAAATAAAAGGTGTATGTATAATATTCTTTTCAAACTATACAGCAACTTTAATGTTAAAAATAATTTATCTTCAAATCTAAAATAATAACAGATGTCAAATAAATACCAGACATATAATAGATTTTCATAAAAAAGGTAAAAAGCGTTAGCCTAATGGGAAATTTAATAATTTATACACATAAAGTTTAAGTGCCATTATGTTCACCTTGACGTGATCCTATGCATTCGTAGCAAAACAGAAATAAGCATTTTTTGCGCAGACATATGCCTTAACATGTTGTCATATGTATATACACGTACTTTACAAAAAAAAGAGAAAAAAATAAATTCTTGTTGGTTGCCGATTTAAAAAAAAGATCGAGTTTGGCAATTCCTGTAGAAATACCCTCACTTATTTACAGCTATGTTACATTGTGAGGGTCACCATGGCGACTAAAGAGCCAAATGTTAAATAAAAGGCTTAGAAAGTGTTACACACTGATGAGACTATAATCATACATTGCTACATCTAGCTAGAGTGCAAACTACATCAAGTTACACATTTAACACAAACGACATCAAATTATAGGCTTACTACTTACACCGTTCCCTCAGCATCAGTAAAAAATATTTACTAGGTCAAATACAAATACAAATACAATACATTTGTATAGCGCAAAAAGTATTTAACAATATTCATTTGCGCTTCACAATAATCCTTTAATCAATAACATCAATAAAGGTTCCTAAAACAGAAACAGTGTAATCATATACATATAAAATTATACATTGTCATCTGACATTATAATGATAATCCATAGGATTAAAATTGACCATGCACTGTTATAAATAATCATATTTGACAGTTGTGAAACTGTCCATTGGTCATCTCACATAACACAGGGTGCACACAGCCGCTCTTCCGCAGAAATATGATGAGCGTCAAACGAACGGTCGAGACATCCGTGGTGGAGCGGACAAGGGATTGGTTCAAAGGCTCCAATATTCCCAAAAATAAAGGCAATGGTTACAAATCGCATGCGCATTACTTGTGACATACAATAAATGTACATTCATCTTGAACATTATTTAGCTTTGACTCAAATTAAACTTGACAAAGTATGCTACTAAAGTTATATTGTATTAGCGCCATGTTAAATATAGTTAAACGATCGAATCTTCAGTTTACATAAATTATAAAGTCCGTTATATATTTGACCAACAAAAAACCCAGTCATCATTGTGTGCCCTTTTGCCACATAGGAAGTTCTATGTATGTGTAACTGTTGAAAGTCACCACATTAACGTAGTTTATTTCGTTCATGCGGCGGCGACGTTGTATGTCGTAACAGGGCCGTCAACGGCCAGATGGAAATTGTGCGGCCAAAATGAGTCAAAGAAGCTATGGTAGGGGGTCTGGGGAATGTTTTAAAGTTAAAAAGTCAAGGTTTAAAACTTGATTGTTACCGACGTATTTTTGTTTTGCTTTTCTAAACAGAGCTTCGTATTTTTAAAAAAATATTAAAAACAAAATGCTTGAAAGTTTCACCTTGATTATATTATGCTAAGTTTAAGGACGTCATCAAATAAACAACCAAAATATGTACATCGTTAAGTACGAGATTCCGACCAGCGCCTGGCAAAAGTGGTCTACCCTGACCTTTTGAATTTAAAGCGCTATTTAAAATCAAAGTCAGTGCGTTGCTGGACACGCTCAAAGAGCATTTAAAACAATAAAATACTGTTTCAGACATCGTGCTGGATGAGCTGAGTTTGAAAAAAGTAATTTAAACTTCATGATAGGCCTTCAGATGCAGTAATAGTATTCTTGAAAGTAATACAATGTTAAACATACACGTCAAAACCGAAAAAAAATACAGTATTTTTGTGCTAGTCGCTTTAAAATGCAGTTTTCGTCTGTAAGTGTAGTGAATTAAGCGAACAACATAATATAAATGCAGTTTGGCATCAATGAACGTTTTGTGTGTTTATGTTGCATGCATACATCTGAAGGTCGTTTCAAACCGAAGCTGCGTATAACCCCTTAATTTTTCAGTTTTATTGTATATCTCAACGTTTTATGAATGTACTTATTTTCTGAACGAGTACACACACACACGTGCGTATGTGCGTATGACTGGATAATAAACGCCTCAGGATAAACAAGTGCGTGTTGCGTAATGAAATCGCAAAAAGACATAATTATAAAACATTTTACAGTAAACCCCTATTAGGCCCTATAAAAACTCAAGTTATAGTTTACAACGCTTTTAAACTGACAACAACGCTTTATTTTGAACAAAACACGTTTATTTTGCGCATTTGTACATTGTACCACAATATGTTGTTTACAGTACAAAGATATTTAAAATGCATATTTATTACCGGTATACTGAAACTTATAAAGTGCACAAGAAAGGCTTACTTTTCATTCCTTAAACAATGATAAACAATTAAGCGATGGCCAGCATCAAGAAGAATTTATTTAACAAAATCTAAAATAAACTTTTGGGGTAAATGCATGCAGTTTTAGCTTTTAATTTCACAGGAAAGCGCTATGGTGGCGGAAGTCAGTGTTTATTCGTTTACGCCTGCACACCATCCACTGGTGCTTCCGGTTACTGTGCTGGCGGCGGGGCTATGCCCGCGAGGTCCACGGCGCTTAGGCACGGCTGGTTGAACTTGGCCAGAATCTCCTTCAAGTCTTCCGGAGTCGCCTACAAGGAAACAATTCCAATGTGATGAATGATAAATATGAAAACAGTATAAACAATAAGTATTAAATTATATGCTTAATGAAATGAACATGTGTATTGTAAAAATGGTTTGTAATCTGTGCTCTTATAAACAAAATGTTTGGAGAGAAAAAAGTATAATGAATTAGTATGAAATGCAAAACCGTCGGAACGCCACACGAAGGTATGTATGCAGCAACATGTTATAAACACTACTTGTATAATTAAAAAATACTTGTATGTATAACATTGTGAGTAAACCTGTTTACTTTATGTAAAACTCTTCTGATGTTAACCGAAATATAATTAACTAGACATCTTTCTTACATTAAAACACAACACTGCTCACAGACACCCGGTTACTGGACTGATTTTTCGCTGATTTGGTCGATTAATAATGCCAAACCACCGAAATAACCGCTATATAATTACAGGCTGTTTTTGACAATTCGAAAAAAACGTTACATCTAGTATAAAACACACAAGGTAGCTCAGCGTCCATTTGCAATCGGAAGTTGGTTGACTGGTTTAAGTACTTCCGCAGGCTTTACTATAAATCGATTAACGTGGGGTGCCTAATTTCAATTTTATGTCTAAAATTAATAGACACCAATGATCTTTAACTCGTATAAATTAGGAAAAATCTGATCAGCAAAGAATATTTTAGACATTCGAATCTTAAAAACTACCGCCAATGGCGTTTCCAAACGACTTCAACAATGAAATTGGTACCACGCGTTTATCGATATTAGTTAAGCGCGCAGAGTTCAAGGCAAGACTGAAACCAGTCAACCAACTTCCGTGACAGTTGCAAATGGACGCTGAGCTATCTTATAATTTTTTAAATAGATATAACGTTATTTTGAACTTTCAAAATCAGCCTGTAGAGCAATTATTTCGGTGAATTAGCCTTATAAATTCACCAAATCAACGACAAATCAGTCTAGTAACCGGGCGCCTGTGAACAATGCTATATGCATTCATTTAAAAAGAACTCAGGTATGCCTACTCACTACGAATACATCGGGCTGTTTTAGAGCAATAACTACAGAATGCTACATAAACACTTAAATCTAAATGACAAAGTGATGATCTGGCTTATTATCCAATAAAGATATTTTAGAAATTATAACGGAAAATTAATTGTTCGCACGTTTTCTTTGGATATCGTGTTTGCGCTAGTTTTGCACCCCCCCCCCCCAAACCCCCTCCCCCCCTCCCACCCCACCA
>Ga0224511_10004616_pt1 | contig 10486 bp, 7 predicted proteins | sample SF_May12_sed_USG_2_FD_169988 | JGI IMG/M metagenome (GOLD analysis project Ga0224511, IMG submission 169988) | Sediment microbial communities from San Francisco Bay, California, United States - SF_May12_sed_USGS_8_1 | ecosystem: Environmental > Aquatic > Marine > Sediment | place: USA... | reverse complement strand
AGCTCTGGGCCTTGTAGTTTCGGACAAGAAGATTTTTGAAAAGTGCATTTTGAAAACCTATTTTTTGACCCCGTGACCTACTTATGCAACCAACTGGAACGGTTTGAACAACTTTGATAGGGGACCACACAGGGATCATTCCTGTGAAGTTTGGTCAAAATCCAATCAGCGGTTTCAGAGGAGATGTTGTTTAAAGAAATTGTTGACGGACGGACGGACGCACGCACGGACGCCGGACATTGAATAATCACAAAAGCTCACTGAGAACTTCGTGCTCAGGTGAGCTAAAAACTCACATTCTTAATGCAAAAATGTAAAGAAAAAAGAACATATCCTCTTGCAACAAAAAAAGTAAAAATATTAAACCTTAATTTTCATGTGACAGGGTAAAAGAATAATCAATAAAAAATAGACAATTTAAAGTAAACAAATTAAGGGGTATCCTAATTTAAACAAAACAAAACTAATAAAAAATGACTATTGTTTGAGGACATGTGTAGAATTCTTACTGAATTTATCAACTTCATTTTATTAGTATGCCTTTTTTATTATTTGTATCTATAAAACATGTAAAAATATCAAATATTTTTTCTGTACATTATCATATTGTGTGTATAACAAATATAAATATGTACATAACATTCAATAAATAACAAAACAGTGCATTACAAATTATGTCAGTGGTAAATAAATTAATCAAAGCACATTAACAGTAAGTACAATATTAAGGTAAGTGTATTAAAACAACATTAGAAATATTGACACATAAAAAGAGAAAAAACAACAGTTGATGAAAAATATAAACATAGATGCCTCTAATTAGTAAGCTTAGTTCAAAAACGAAAAAAAGCAGACATGAAGCATGTTTTATAAATGTATTAAATGCCTTAGTTAAAATAGTACACAGATTAACTTCGAAACCAGAAACGCCGCAATGCGACGAAACCAGGTTTTCAACGATTCAACCTAGTATTTATGTGACTGAAATAAGACATGAAAGACGGCAGTTAAGAAAAAATGATGCATTAGTTGCATGCACCAAGTTTGGTGTCAATAGGCCAAAGCAAACTAAAATTATTGAGCGGAAACTGAATTTCTATTTTTAGTAATAGTGAGCTTGACCTTGATCACGTACACGTGGGTAGCAATCCCAAGCTGTGTCTTGATGTACGCTACCCATACACCAAGTTTGGTGTCAATAGGCCAAAGCAAACTAAAAGTTATTTAGTGGAAACTGAATTTCTATTTCTAGTAACAGTGCCCTTGACCTTAATCACAGACACCTGGGTAGCAATCCCAAGCTGCGTCTTGATGAAAGCTACCCATACAGCAAGTTTGGTGTCAATAGGCCAAAGCAAATTAAGTTATTGAGCGGAAACTGAATTTCTATTTTTAGAAACAGTGACCTTGACCTTGATCACATACACCTGGGTAGCAATCCCAAGCTGTGTCTTGATGAAAGCTACATATACAGCAAGTTTGGTGTCAATAGGCCAAATCAAACTAAAGGTATTGAGCGGAAACTGAATTTCTATTTTAAGTAACAGTGACCTTGACCTTGATCACAGACACATGGGTAGCAAACCCAAACTGCCTCTTGATATAAGCTACCCATACAGCAAGTTTGGTGTCAATAGGCCAAAACAAACTTAAGTTATTGAGCGGAAACTGAATTTCTATTATTAGTAACAGTGACCCTGACCTTGATCACAGACACCTGGTTGGCAATTCCAAGCTGTCTCTTGATATCAGCTACCCATACAACAAGTTTGGTGTCAATAGGCCAAAGCAAACTAAAGATATTGAGTGGAAACCTCAGTTTAACGCCATTTAGGATACGCCCGCCTGCCCGCCCGCCCGCCATTCACCAATCTAATAACCAGATTTTTCGTTGAAAACCTGGTTAAATATTTGTATTTGTACATAAATGAAAGAGAGACAAAAATCAGGTATAAACAAATCAATTGATGCGGATAAGACACTTAAATTCAGAGTTATGACAGATCGCTTGGACATATAGCACACACATCTTAAACAGCCTATTTAAATTAGCTCTAACACTATAAAACAAAACAAAATCATAAAAAAGAATGTACACATTATCTTACATCTTACATTTACAGAAGCACCATCACCATGGACCCCGTAAAGGGAAGTCATTTAAATGAATTCAATATCATCTTCCTGCACTTTCCTTCTTAAACCATCTTCAATGAATCTCACATGGAACACTGAAAAAGAAAGTATGTTAATTATTAATGTGATATCATTTATATTCTTTATTATATTATTTTTTATAGAAAGAACTTCATTCATGTCCGTGATGATTTTAGCTATGCTTTTTTATTTAGAATGTTGCACTATTAAGAGGCCCAAAGGGCCCTGGGTCGCTCACCTGAGAAAAAGGCCAAAAGGTCACAATGGAGCCATATACAGAGAACCACTAATGTTGTACACCAAATATCAAGGCTCTAGATTATTTTATCAAATTTTTGTTCCAGATTTCCCTTTATTACTATAAATAAATCAGATAAACTCCCGAAGCAGGGCCTCATTTTATACTAGGGCCGTAATTTGAACATTCTTTCTAGCAACCGATCAAAACCATTTCAACAATTTTTGTAGGGGACCAGGGATCATTCCTGTTGAGTTTGGTCAAATTCCCATAAGTGTGGCTCAAGGGAAAAAGTCGTTTGATGTTTTCCTTATATAATTCAATGTAAAGTGTGACCTCGGGGCGGGCCAATTTTGTCCCCAGGGGCATAACTTGAACAACCTTGGTGGAGAACTTCTAGATGATGATATATACCAAATATAAAAGCCCTGGGCCTTATTGTTGCAGACAATAATATTTTTGAAAATTGCATTTTAAAAACCTATTTATTGACCCCATGTTCTACTTATGCAACCAATCAGAACCATTTGAACAATTTTATGAGAGGAACATCCAAGGACCATTCCTGTCGAGTTTGGTCAAATTCCCATTAGCAGGGTCTATGTAAAATTGTGACCCCAGGGGCATAATTAGAACAACTTTGACAGAGGACCACTAGATGATGCTATATACCTCATATGAAAGCTCTGGACCATGTAGTTTCAGACAATAAGATTTTTAGAAATTGCATTTTAAAAACCTATTGTTTGACCCTGTTACCTACTAAAGCAACCAACTGCAACAATTTGAACAACTTTGGTAGGGGACCATTCTTCCTGTGAAGTTTGGTAAAAATCCAATGAGAGGTTTCAGAAAAGATGTTTAAGTAAAAATGTTGACGCAGAACTACGGACAAAGGCCAGTCACAAAAGCTCACCCTAAGCACTTTGTGCTAAGGTGAGCCAAACAATTTTAAGCTGCTTTGTGCAATGTCCTTTTTACGGTTTTCCGTTTACTGGAAGAAATGTACACTCTTTTGCTGGCATACAGTATTCATTAACAAATACAATTAATTTATTGTCATTTGATTATAATAATACATACAAAATTGATGCACCATGAAAAACACAGAAAATGTGTTCAAAGTTTTTAAGTTTTTTTTGTAAATATCTATTTACAATGATAAATGGAACCTTGTTATTGCAGTTGACAAGACCAACATCACATTTGTCACAATACTGTGGGGGTGGAGGACATGGGTATAATTCCCAACTCAAACAAACCATTATTCTTGCATATTTTTTGTCAAAATTAAACAAATTGTTTTCATTACTTTATAAAACATTTAACAAAACAGTGTGTTGTGGTCACATGTTGCATTTAAAGCTACTTAAGAATATAAGCACTTATATTTTAAAGCAATTTGGTACACAAAATCATGTAATAATTATTATGTTTCCAATTATGGACTATGTTTATCACAGCTGCCATCAAATGTTTGTCGGAAAAACTTGTTAAAAAGAAAACCTTCAAGTCGGTAGTTAAATATTAAATCACTACCTTTCTCTACTCGCAGGATTTCTGCCTCGTACATTAAGCCATCCTGCCACCTGGCCATGCAGCTACTGGGTTGAGTCTCTAAAAGAAGTTAACACTATAAATAGTTGTATTATTTATCATTGTAGAAGTATGTTTTGAGGTTTGTCACTAACACATGCTATTAATAATCAACACATTTTCACACTAAAGTCTAAATAACACAACATCTGCAGTGAAAAAGACACTTAGTTTATCTATCAATTATTACATGTATGTACCATAATCCAGACAAGAGGTTAGTTAAGATAACAACAATTAAACCAAATTATCTGAACATAAAAACTATGTTTACCTGCACCAATAAAAATACTGCTAACAATAAGAAATACATTTGTCATTACCTTTCTGGGCCAGAAGTTTTTCGAGTTCTTTAACTCTCTCCTGGAAAGCCACGATCCCAGTTTCTGTGGCATCTCGGTGTGGGATTACCTCAATCGTGTTCGCCATGGCCCCAGCATCCGTAATGGCATTATAATGCCCCTATAACATCACCACATAGTAGTAAATAGACATGTGAATGAGATTTTTTCTAATGACAATTATAAGAAGCGCTCTAGGACATGCTGGACTTGTTGTATGCCTAAACTTTTATTTTAAGAAGACAACAATTCTAAGCTTCATTTAAACTAAGAAAAAGGTGATCTCTGTTTTATTCTGGTTTTTACCAGGTCACAGCCAGAAAAGAATTCCAACAGGGTGTTTAGTAAATGGTTGTTTGATCATACCATAACGAATAAACTGTTAATCCTTAACTTAAAGCATTTATTTGCTAAGTCAAGATCAGGATGGGTTGGGAAACCCCGTCTTTTATTGTTTTATCAGTTTGCTCTTATTTTGTATTGACAAAGTCACAGGGGAAAATATCTTTTTCCCTGTGGACAAAGTTACATCAAATGACAAATTTGTACTGTACTGAGTACAGTACTACAGTATACTGAGTAGAAATAGTGTAATTACCTTGATTTTGTTTATCCTGTTGTGTTAGTCCATAATACTGAATCATATTTTTAATTTTAAAACACATGACACAACTGAGTAGCATTAAATGGCTGCCTTTGTTAAGTTAAGAGGGCGCCACGTATGACGTCACTATAATTATTCTTAGCCGTAGTCATTGTATACATACAGTACTGACGCTATTTGATAAATGCCAATTTAACACTTTACTTATATAGAGTAGATTCTAGATCAGTTTTCATTCCATAACACATAATATTTAATACATCTTGAAAGTGCATGTGTACAGTAACTCTTACATTGAATCAAAACAATAAAAAATTCGAACTAGAGTCTAGATCTAAAAGTTTATTACTTATAAATGTAACTACTATATAGAGGAATCGAGATCTAGTATACCTATAAAATCACACAACATTTAAAAATTATACTTTTACACGTGACTGTGAATTTCTTGAAAAAGGACTTTTCAATGCGATTTTAGATCTGCGTGCTTTCTGTTGGTATACAAACGGCGCCACTTCTCAGCAATATTCATCATTTTGGTATCCATTCATTTATTATTATTATCAGTGCAAGGCAGTCAGCAAAACTACGCGTACGAGCAATGTTGTTGTTGTTTTTTGTAATTTAATAGTAATCTGAAGTATTGGTTGGGTTTTGCCTGAAAAGGCCACATATAGGTATTACTTTGGTCGGCGGCGTCGTCCGCATCCGTGTCCGCGCCTGCGTCCCGCTTTCCTTGTCCGGAGCGTAACTTCATCATAGGTCATCATAGGTCCACATGACTCCAAACTTGGTATGCATGCCTCTGGCAATGACTCGAAGTGCAATGCACAAGAACCGTAACTCGACATTGTTCCGTTTCAAACAAAATCCCATTTGATTGATTTTATAGAGCATTTTTTGTCCGGTGCATAACTTTGTCACCATATGTTCGAATGAATCCATACTTGGTATGCATGTTTCTGGCAATGACGCGAAATGCAGTGCTTAAAAACTGTATCTCTACCTTGTTCCGTTTATAATTATTCCCCTTTGATTGATTTTATAGAGCATTTCTTGTCCGGAGCATAACTTTGTCACCATAGGTTCGAATGACTCCATACTTGGTATGCATGATTCTGGCAATGACTCAAAGTGCTAGGCACACGAACCGTAACTCTACCTTGTTCCTTTTTTTCCCTATTTCCCTTTGATTGATTTTATAGAGCATTTCTTGTCCGGAGCAAAATTTTGTCACGATGGGTTCAAATGACCCCATACAAGGTATGCATGTTTCTGGCAATGACTCAAAGTGCAGTGCACAAGAACCGTAACTCTACCTTGTTCCGTTTTTGAATTATTCCCCTTTGATTAATTTTATAGAGCATTTATTGTCCAGAGCATACCTTTGTCACCATGGGTTCAAATGACTCCATACTAGGTATGCATGTTTCTAGCAATGACGCGAAGTGCAGTGCACAAGAACCGTAACTCTACCTGGTTTCGTTTTTAAATGATTCCCCTTTGATTGATTTTATAGGGCATTTCTTGTCCGGAGCATAACTTTGTCACCATAGGTTCAAATGACTCCAAACTTGTTATGCATGTTTCTTGCAATGACTCGCAGGAATGTGGAATCACATTGCTAATAGCTGTAAAACAAAAAAACTAATTAACATTTTTTATGTCGGCTAAACATTTTTTAGTCAGGCGACACATCCGACTCGCGGAATTCTAGTTTAATTAAGATCAACTTTGAGCGGGAATCCTCTTTTAGCTGGTGGTTAGTTGGTTAAATGGTTTGAGGCGGAGACTTTGGAGTAAATATTTTTATTACAAACAATAGTTGAAGCATAACAAAAAAGAAATAGTGTTAGTTTCTGGAAGTATGCATATGTTTAAATTCTATAAGAACGCAATGTCCTTTAAACTAAATGTGTTTATATATGTGAAGCTAGTTTGGTAGATGTTTTAACACTTTAAAATATTACGGACAGGCGACGAAAGGCTACCAACAGGCGAAATGAGCAGCCCGCGTAACTAGGTGAACAGCCGGTATCGTACGTTGCTGATACGCAGGAATCTGACCCTGACGAAGAAGTGGCTCCATCAACAAGTGGTTTGTTTTCCAAACATTGTAGAAACAAACAAAAAATACCATATTAGAATCCAAAGTTCTAGTATAAAAACGTATCATTACAGTTACATATGCAATATTAAAATAACATTTAATTGTTTATAGTTTGTATATGCTAGTTTTTGTTTCAATTTTATAAAAAATACCCAGTACTTTTATGTACCAAGTTCTCACACGGAATGTTTTCATGTAACGCATATTCTAATGTATTCCCAAGTACATCTAAGGACGACTCACCCGACCGGTGCTATTACAACTTTAACGACAGCAAGCTTTTACCAGAAACGGCAATCTCAGTGGAGGATCTACCAGATGTTGTCCTTCAACCTGAATTCAAAGAGGACCTGAATAAACAATTTGACGTTAGCATTGTACTAATTATAGTTTTGTATGAACATGGTGTAAATCGTTTTATATCAGATTACCTTTTTAACAAAAGTTGTAACTGTAAGGCATATATCTTGTTTTGTTCGTTATTTTTTAAATTCAACAGGTTTGAAAGATTATACAGGCAAACTGTTGCCACTGTATTAATAAAGTTAACATTAGTTTCTGGAGAGACAAACTTTTCTTCTAATTGCACTATTCAGTTAAAGAATGTAATGCAGAAATTGTTATAGTGTATAAAAGTATAGACAATATGCATATTGTACGTAAATATTATGATACATTTGAGTAGTATTCTTAAATACGGATTACCTTTAAATAGCGACTCCAACACGGCCTTACCCAGCCTTACACCGAGGCATTGAGACATCGAAACAGAGAACTGAACAGATACAAGAAAATGTACCCATGTAAGCTAAACTTGATCTTTGACCTAGCTTTTGTTTTGTACAAAATACTAAATCCGTCATTCGTCATTGCGTTGCTTCGCTGGCGTATCGTTTTCAAACTGTTGGGAGTAGAGTAAAACATTTACAATGTTTAAGATATCAATATCAAGTTATTCAGCATATTTTAGTATGTATAACGGTTAAACTTTGTTTTGACCTGTGTCGTTTATAAACGCTGTGAAATTTCATAAATCAGACGTAAAAAGAGATATGATATACTTGCATGTATGCACTACTTCTGACATTATTAAAACAATATCGTTTGTAGATGATGAAACCCGAGTGATCCTGGAGACAGATGAAAACAACCCGGGAGACTACATCAACGCCAGCTTTATAAATGTACATTATTTCAATTTTTAATTGATTTATTTATTTGTTATAGATAATTGTAATGTCGTGAAAGTTCCAGATTGAAAAGACACACAATGGTGCCATTAGATTGACACTGTCTGCTTTGTTTGCACCATTGTTTTCTTTAAACATCTCTTCAAGTAATATGCTACATTTGGTAAATGAGGACTGGATTGTACATAACCGTTTTACCTGTTATTCGTGTGTCTGTTTGACAGGGGTACACGAAAGCAAGAGCATTCATTGCTGCTGCAGGTATTAACGTTTAAGATGTGTTTATTACTTCTAATAATGAAAACCAAATTAATACAGAAAGCACATGCAAAAATCCCCTTTAAATGTATACAGTAAATTACTTTGACATATCTTATTTTACCTTTCCATAGTCTAATATACTTATGTCTCATGAATGTATACGTGAGTAACTCGAAATGGAAATACTTGTTTTTAGCTTGAAGCTATAAAATTGCTAGAATTCTAAAACAGACGTTCATTTGTATACCAGGCACCATAGAACAGACTCTGGGTGACTTCTGGCGAATGGTCTGGCAGCAGCGATCAGGGAAGATAGTCATGCTTACCAATCTGGACGAAGGGAAAACGGTTTGTAAAAAGTTTGAAACGTTTAGATTATGTATTATACGTGTAGTCATATAACATATATCTAAAATAGACGTTTTAGTCATAAAATATATATAACATTGAACTATGATGATATGGAGTAAAACGCATTTTCATCAGATGCAATCCTGCTTATTCGGATTATTTACATCGCTTACGTCCTTTTTAAAGATAATCTTATATACAGGTCTGTAACACCAAACGTCCAAATGCCGCAATACAGTGTATACCTTCAAAAATGTAATGCAATTATTTGACAGAGAAAATGTGTCCAGTACTGGCCGGACGAAGGGTCTATGACATTTGGGGACCTGGTCGTGTCAGCTGACAAGACTGAGCCGTTCTCAGATTTCATTATCAGAACATTCACTATATCCAAGGTTTGAATAATACGTGTAGTCTAATATAATGTTAAAGTGTATTTAAGTTATTTCTTCTTAAAATCTTGTCAGATCTACTATGTCAACGACTATTTATTTCCATTTTCTCTCCATCTCTCCTTTATTTCTGAAGAAATTACTTTTATCGTTGTTATAACATGTTAATCAGTCCAAATGACCATACACAAGTTCATGAATGTTTGCATTAGGGCAAAGAAAAACCACGTCAAGTCTACCAGTTTCACTTCACCGCCTGGCCTGACAAGAAAGTTCCCAGTTTTGCGTCATCCTTGGTACAGTTTCGCCACAAAGTGAATATGACAAGAGTCCGAGAGACAGGTCCTGTCATTGTCCATTGCAGGTAAATGATTTATATTATTATGATTATATAAGTATGAGATTGTTTAATTAAGCAATGATCCCTAACGATAACAAACACCATTTTATTTTATTTTATTTCTAGATATGAGTCTTGTAAAACAAAAAATAGAAATAACGATAACTTTTCCAGCGCTGGTATCGGTAGGACTGGAACGTTTATTGCGTTGGACATTTTGACGGAACAAGGACATACACTTGGCTATGTTGATCCATTCGGCTGTGTCACCACATTGAGAAACCAGAGAGTCAGCATGGTTCAAACAAAGGTACGACATTATCAATCTAATCGCGTGTGTCTGTTTGTTCAGTTCTCAATTGCCTTTGCATACGAGGGTATGCTGTTAATTCATATACCTATTTTTTCAGTCTAGTTTTTACCATACAATTTTTCAATGCGTAACATACTATAACAACCCGTACACATACACATGTACATGAGCAATAATAGATACATGATAGACCACTTTGCAACATGCGCATTGTACAATTTGTACGTATGTGGGATACAGGAGCAATATCATTTCCTGCACATGGCGCTGATAGAGTCTCTGATGTTGTCATCATCCGCCCTGCCTACATCAAACTTTCTACAGGCGTACGATGAGCTGTTGTCATTTGATGAAAAAGCCCGATGTCTCGGGATTAAACGCGAATTCGAGGTATTTGTCTTTATTGCAAAAATGCATGAATTTACATAACGCAAGTTGTGCACGATTTCGTTACATATTATTTTTCAACATCATGTTTGAACGGACGTGTATCTAATAATAAGTTCTTGACTAACAGCGTCTGCGCAAAATGTCGCCAGTGACGGACGAGAGTCAGTATGTGAGTGCCAAGATTGTGCGCAATAGAGACAAAA
>Ga0224511_10004615_pt1 | contig 10486 bp, 1 predicted proteins | sample SF_May12_sed_USG_2_FD_169988 | JGI IMG/M metagenome (GOLD analysis project Ga0224511, IMG submission 169988) | Sediment microbial communities from San Francisco Bay, California, United States - SF_May12_sed_USGS_8_1 | ecosystem: Environmental > Aquatic > Marine > Sediment | place: USA... | reverse complement strand
CCTGGGTCGCCACTGCCAGACGGTAACGGGTCACCCATCCACCTTTACCCTGGGTCGCCACTGCCAGACGGTAACGGGTCACCCATCCACCTTTACCCTGGGTCGCAACTGTCAGACGGTAACGGGTCACCCATCCACCTTTACCCTGGGTCGCCTCTGCCAGACGGTAACGGGTCACCAATCCACCCTCACCCTGGGTCGCCACTGCCAGCCGTTAACTGGTCACCCATCCACCTTTACCCTGGGTCGCCACTGCCAGACGGTAACGGGTCACCAATCCACCCTTACCCTGGGTCGTCACACGCACCTAAATATAGAGAACGGAGAATCATGTATAGTGTATACGTGTAGATCAACGCACTGTTCAAATTGAGTGCACATTTTTTTTAATATATCGCCCTTTGAGAATCTGGTTTGGACTGTTAGAATCATGCGTTTTAAACTAAGTTGTTTTGGTTATTTGACTAAGTGATATTTACATATTTCGCAATTTTAACAAACTGAACATACCGCCCTAAAAGCAATCATATTGATTCTTCCAAATATTTTATAACGTGCATGAAAACAAATAAACAGACCACGTTACATCAAAGTGTTCGCTTTTTCATGGGCTGCGGGTTCTTGACTAGTGCTAATGTTGCTGTTTGCTTTTGAATAACCAGACTTAAACACATCGTGATGAACCTTTATTTGAAATTGTCGATAATAAATCATATAAAGTATAATATTATATATTATGATCTCACGGGGCGGCTTTTATTTCACATGCCTTCTTCGTAAAGCGACGGTGTAATACAAAGAAAACGAGTCATTTAAACGAGTATAACCTTCGTACAATTATGTTCGTTATACAGCAGATTTACAGATTCCATGTAGCTTTGTTTTATATCCTAAATTTTAAGGGATAGGAGCACAGAATGTTTGATTGAAATGTACTCATCTAAAAAAGTAAAAATAGAATTATTACATCAGTATCTGTCAAGAAATGTCATGTTGAATCTCAGACAGATAAATATAGCACGACAACATATATAAAAAGATGTAAAATGAATGAAAATTGAGGTAAATCCACAAATTAATTTCCCTTCATATTGAATGGTGTATTGGAAAATGACCGTGTTTGTGCACAATCATTTTCAAAACGAGCAAATGATACCTAATGTTGACGCTTTATCACACAGTTATGGGACAGTTTAGATTATTTCCATATTTACGCACACACTGATGTCTGGATTTTTAAGTTATCTTCATTTCTAGTGCTTCAAACAGTCCATTCAAGATTAAGTTATGATGAACAGGAATACCTTATCAAAAACAACACGTTTATCTCTACAAATAAAGAATTTTATTGATAAAACAATCTTCATGTGCCAAAAAAGATCGGCATTGTCTTCAACATGCCTAAGCATGTATTATACGAGAGAAATACACAATACCTCGACAGTTTAAATGACGAGCTTATATTCAACAATATACTGAACATTAATAGCAATTAGATTCTTTTTACAAATACACATTTATTTTAGGAAATAACAAGTTTCGCAACATCAACATTCTTGATATAAGGAATATTGAATTTTAATGACCATTAGGGCAGCAATTTTTAAAACCAATGACAAATGTAAATGCATTATGATAAATGATATGCTATTATAACAATGAATTTTTAAATATAATTTGATTAAAAGTATACTGTATTCAATGTGTGACAGTTATTTTATTTTATTTTTACTCTTTAAACGATTTTTAATTAAATGTCTAAATAGATAGATAGATGCGTTATTCCCTCCAGGTACTAGAGATATACATTCCATATACAACACATTCAAACATAATATAGGAACACGACAAAAACAACAAATTAACAAATAAAGAAATGAAAATATATGTACAAAATAGTAAACACCTAAGTCGAGCAGGTAAATGGTCTTTACAAAAACAAAATATATTGTCCAGTAGGTCTCAATGTAGACAAAAAATGACAAGAAAAGTTTAACATTCTTGGCACATTTGAAGATCATTACTTGTAAGAACAATGACGCAATGATTATAAAAAATTATGTATTTATATACTATGATTTTACTTTTCAACATAGAAAATTATTTTTAAAATGCAATAAACTTTTATTGCTTAAATTAAATGGAAATAATTGTACACCTTATTACCCCCCTTTAATATAAAAATAATGAATTTTTTCAATATTGTTTATAAAATCAAAAAAGCAAAAACTGTGAAAAGCGGTGTGGTGGATCGTCTCTATATGGCATATATTTCAATAAAATAAAGTTTTTTAAACTTCTATCAATCAAATAAAACAGTATCATTATGCGGTATACTTTTTATGAAAAAAATAAGAGATAATCCATTCTATTATTTTAATGATGTATTTTTCTTGACAATTTAAAGGGGCAGTCAGAAGAAGTAGAGCGACCAAGGTCAGAAGGGACTTGAGATTGTAGACGCCAGGCTCGTGCATTTTGTTTAGATCACTCGCGTTAACAACCAATAAGCTAATAATGCAACTAATTTGTAACAAATAAAGTCCAAACGTAAACATGTTGTCGAATACGTCAATTACCTCCATATGTTTTGGCAATAACATTAACAAATTAGGGTCGAAAAGTTGCACTCGGTTGCTTCTTAAGTTGACCCCTATTAGTGTCGTATTTCGTAAATAGCAAACATCCTTTTTAAGAAGAACTGTGCTTGTCCCAAATGTTGTAGTATACAGCTGAGTAATCTAAGTCTTGTATATTTGTGAATTGCAGCGAATGCGTTATGTTTTCCATATGACTGAATACAAGTCGTCTGTTATACGAAACATCAAGTCTATCCTGATGTGTCAGTTTCGAGAATGCATGTGTGTGTATATTCTTAAATTGGCACGATGACAAGTTAAGATCTCTTAAAGACGTTAACGTATCAAACGTTGTATTGAAGATTTCGTTTAACGTACATTTGCCGCGCAGACCTCTCGATGCCAGAGAAAGATACGTAATGTTCATCAGCGAATAATTATGTCCGAAATCCAGTTGTATACCGTCAATAGAAAGACATATTAGATATGGAAGGGCGACTAGATCAGGGTAGCGTAGGACTGTTTTGACGTCACTTCCAGGTAGAGGATTACCGGTTATTACCAACTCTTCTTATGTTTTCGGCAATATTAAAGAATTAAACGCCCCTGGAACGTAGACTGGCAAAGCGTTATCGCTTAAATCTTATATTTTGAAATGTTTGAAAGAGCTAAAAGCATTTGCATGTAACTCCAGTCGTGTAAGATTCCAACAGCCGTCTATAACGTTAGTCGTTACATTGCCGATGTTGTTGCGGGCAGCATTTAGATCAGTCACATTGTTGTACCGCGCGTTTATACTGTTGCAAATATCCTCAAGGCTTATCCCATGTCTTGCCCTTAAATTCACCTCTCTACATTGTTTGCAACATCTTTTTCTTTGAACATCTCTTCAATTTATATTGTATAAATTAACTTCCTCCCGATCGAGGAAAATCTCACACAATATAACATCTTATACACAACACTGCAAGTTTCAATCTGTTTGCTTAATTATTCGTGCAACACGAACATTTATTTATCAGTCCAGCAGTATTGAGTGGGAGGCTCCGACTCTGCAGACATCTTTAAATAATACAGACTCGCAATGGACCCAGTCAGAGAGACACTGAAACAAACAACAAACAGTATCGTATCAAGTGCGCGACTAACGTCCATCCAAGTATATATCACGTCCCTTTTTCCTTCGTCATCGGTTTCAGTGATTAGATTGACACTTCGACGGGTTTGTCCATTTTCCTTGATGCCGACTGGGCTAAATGATTGCCCTTTAGCATGTCCTTCTTCATTTACAGCTTCATTGCTTGTGTACTTTTTACTATTGTTACAACATGCCAAGCAATTCAGTCTCGATAGTTTCACCAACAATCTGAAACCTTGACCTACTTTTGAATCCGGTTTTCTATAAAATATTCTCATATTTAGAATGACAAGGCCAATGATCACTACGCATTCAACAACAGCGGTCAGGAGGAACGTGCATATAAGCGGTACCGGGTCAGACGCCTTTGGTATCTCATCTGAAATAATCGTGAGAAACACCGCCGTTGCTAGCATCAAAGTTAGGGAAAAACTGATCTTCTCTCCGGACTCCTGAGGCACAAGAAAAACAAATGGGTTGATTAACAGGAGACACACTGTTGGAAAAATTATTGACGAGAGAGGAAAGGCGGATTGTCTTGTAAGTCTGATACAAAATGAGTCGTACTGCGAGTTTCTGTTGATTAACTCAAAGTTCCAAGCCGGGGAACTCAGCCTGTTCAGTACTGGTGAATTTTGTTTTGAAATTAAGTGTACAGCTTTATCATCATAATCCTCAACCATGAATCCTACGAAACAAATTGCACTGTCAAAAGGCCAGTACTGCATGTTATACTCACAAAATAACTCAACCGTCTGTGCATACATAACGGTAACGTTCCCGTCGTTCCTTATTTTAAGTAGTTTTTCAGAATTGTTTATCACTGCAAGAGTTGTACTACTTGTTATAAGAATTTTAGGTGCCCAAATATCCGTCTGCTTTATGTAGATTTCCTCAATTCCATTGAAATCGTCTGTATTCCATTTTAGGTTGATGTCGGTCCAACTAAGTAAGAGACCTATCATAAACGATGCTGTGTTCTTCATTTCGTCAGTCTCCAGATTCAAAAAGAAATGTGAAGAAAAGTTTATGTAGACTGGTTCCTGTGTATCCCTTGGTAAGATGTCACTTTGATATCCAGTCAAAAGATGAGATTTCAATCTTGACATGTTGCCGTACATCTGACTGGCAGCTGTTCCAAACAACCAAACAATGCACAGCACATACATTAGAAAACTATATAAGCTCATATTCCTTATTATGTTCGTCTTTTATGAATAAAACACGTGAATTATTTTTAGCACTTCATATCCAGATAAAGGTTGTTGAGTCAAAGTTGAACTGTCAGGTCATATTTGGCAATTTGCTTTTGTACATAGTTATGTCATAAAACTATCGAAAAAATCAACAGCATAACTAATACGAAATTGTTGACGATGATATAAAAAAGATCACTATCAGTATGAGCGTGAAAAAACTCAATTTTAAAATAGTTGATGTACTTCACTGATGCATGGAAAGGTTAATAATTTTTAAGCCATGAACAAAGCACCATTAAGCGAATGTTGGTATAAAATAGCGATTGTGGTCTTGGCGTCAATAATGTCAATGGATGTTTCACGTCTATGCATAAAATATTGACCATCGATTGTTTCGAATATCAGGACAACAAAGCCTTTATTGTTCTTGTAGCCACACCTTTTATATTGTTGCTTTATGCTTTGTTTGCTTAGAAAATGTTGTTTGTTCAGTCCTTTATGTCTGACATTTATTCAGGAATTGTATTTATTGTCATATCCATTAACTCTTTTCGTAACTGGTTAGAGTTTTTCATGTAACTTCACGAAACGTCAATAAAACTGAACAATTATTCTATTCAATAGTCATGTTGTCGGGGCTCTCTATGCTCTGCTGTCACTCAATTTAAACACTATTGGTATGATTCACTTTTTATAGCTGACATGATAAATGACTGTTTAATCGTTTCCAAACATGTACTTGTGCCTGCATTGAAATCCTGAGCATTTTTATAAATCATAATATTTTAATACGTGGTTTAACAATACATGTAAATAATAAAAGTAGTAGACTGTTCTTGTTTGCAGACGACACAAACTATTCTAGATGGAACTAAACAATCACTAAACACATTATTAAAAACGATAAACAGTTCCTCAAAAATATCTAGCCTTAAGCTGTTGCGAACTAAAATTTTACTGGGCTTCCAATAATGCAAGCACTCTTGGTATTGTTTTCGCTAATGAATATGGCTCTATGATCAAAATTAACGTAACACCCAAGCTTAGTACTTCCAGAAACTGTCTTAAACAATGGCATCATACGTATAGAAGATTGTCCTTACTTGGTTTGCAACTGTTATTAAAACGTTCGCAATCCCCAAACTTATTCTTCTTTAATCCGTTTTACCAAAATTTCCCGACGACATTTAAAACTTCAAGGAATGCCTCATGGGTTAAAATATACGTTGATACGTTGATAAAGCAAATACTAGCCAGAAGATTTTAAAGTAACATATTACAACAATTTGGTGGAGATATGCTGAGGCCATGGAAACGTACCAACCCTTATGAAAGTAAAAACAAGAACGACATCTTTTATGAAGTCATTTGGAATCATCTCTCAATAAAATTAAATTATAACTTATATTATTCCCTAATGTTACAAAAATGGTACATGGCAAAGGAAATTGTTCGTCTTTGAAATAAAATAAGTGTATGCATTTAAGATATGCAGTTTATATACAGTATAAATAGAAAATAATCTATTGGCTCTATGACGTATTTCGAGAAAAACCATCGATGAACTACGAAATAATGAATGTAATATAACAATGTCACAAACAAAAACCATTTTAACAAAATGCCAACAAACCTAACAAATAAAATAAACAACTTTACATAACACTAAATAGTTTGAAGAAGTTGACATGTGCATCATAATAAAAGAAAAATGACATAACGGTTTGGAAATTAAACAAAAATATTAATGGGAAAGATGTTTTTTTAATATTTACGCTAGTACAAATGACTCAAAGCTTAGAAGCTACCACTATAACTTCATACACAGAATGCCTTATTGCAATCAATATTTATTACTTGCAAATTATCATATTAGGTTCATGCGATTTTTGAAATACCATATAGAAACAATAAAACACTTATTTTAGGGAATGCCACATACATTTTTGTATCTCAAAACGCTCTTTTGTTCTCGCGAGCATTATATATACAGTTTTTTATTACAATAAAATGCCTTCCTAACGTTGGCTAACGCTCGCCTAAACATCATCTTCAAAACATATCAGCATTAATTCTAAAAGCTCAGTACCACCTATAATAGGGTTTTTTATTAAACATTGCAACTTTTAAATGTAATTTAAGTCCTGTGTACGATAAAACAAAAAGTTTGCGAACTGCGTACTGGCCCTTTGCGTACTGCGTACATTCTAAATAAAACTCTGAATATTGAGTATAAAAGGGGGGTGTCATCCTCGGTCGATATCCCGGCATTCTTGGCTGCAACCTCCCGCCAACAGGCAGCACACCATCCAAAAACAACAACGGAAGGTGAAATCATTAAAAAATCTTGTAAATAAGGCTATTTCATTTTGACGCCAAATTATTTATTACTTAGAGGTTAATGATTAGTTGAAACAGGTTAAAACTTGGTTAATAGTGAGTACCAAAGGCGGGTGTCATCCTCGGTCGATATCCCGGCATTCTTGGCTGCAACCTCCCGACAACAGGCAGCAGACCAACCAAAAAAAAAACGGAAGGTGGAATCATTAAAATCTTTTAAATAAGGCCATTTCATTTTGACGCAAAATTATTTATTACAGAATTTTAGTGGGCTCTGGTATGAAATGTTAATATTCTTTATTTTATTTTTTAAAAGACATTATGTTGCTGATAGTTCGACCGCAACGACATAGCTTTAATTATTGTTAAGAAAAATTGTTAGTTTTTCGACATTTAATTGCACGCTTGTCGTGTTTCTCGTATAAAAATACCTGTACCATTGTAATGTAAACCTTAAGGTATGCGTACGAAATAACAAGACTTTTGCGTATTGCATACCGGCCTTTTGCGTTGCGTACCATCTAAAAACCCTGCATACTGCGTACCAAGCGGGGGTGGGAGGTGGGGAGTCATCCTTTAACACGTATGATTAACTCTCTAACATGTATGCTAACATATGAGAATGTTTAAACTAAATTCCCCTCACAATTAAGGAGGGAAAGTGCACTAGAAAGTGCTAACGGACAAATGGAGAGACAAATGGATGGACGGTCAACGAGCGCCATACCATAATATTTCCCGTATATAAAGGTCTGAATCAGAAATACGATTCCTATTGTATCAGCTTACATTGACTATGTTTGTGTATATTTTTAAAGTTTACAATTGATTTCATTGATTTCATGTGCTATCAAACAGTTGGTGAGCGTTATCTGCCAATAAGGTATAGGTGTCCCGCGAAACGCTCTTCATGAAATACGTGAGCGTTTTACGGCGCTGTCGTCGCATAACACTTGCCAACGAGCGTTTTGCGACGCACGCGTAATGGGGTGTAACAATGCATAACTCTAAATTTACAAACTATCAGTTTGGGAATTACAAAAAAACATACCAAACAGCAATAAATTTAATGTTCTGATAATTTTTATGAAAATGTACATAATTAAAACAAAATATCGGGGACAAAAAAGGTGTCACTTCTTTTATGAACATGTTGAAATACAAAGAAATGATTGAAATTGCAATGATGATGAACAATAAATCAACACAGTCAAGAAAAATGTTAGTTCTTTAATTTTCTGTTTAATATCCTTTGACAATTTCAACTTCTGCTACAATTAATACATTTTCTCTCAAATTGATTGTCTTTTTTTCTTTCTCAATTTTTGGTAAAACTTATCTAGATGTTTTTTCAATATATTTATTAATAAGTCATTAATTTTATTTAGTTTCAAAATTGACTCCTTATGGTCTGTTTTGTTCATACACATGATTGTAAAAATATATGTAGTACGATGTTTATTAAATTAAAAAAATACTTTGGTCACAATTCGCATGCACAAAAAATGTACACGTAGCTATGTAGTTATAATATCCATTTAAGCTAATGTCATTTCTATTGAAATAACCCGCAGAAGAATAATATCGAGCTGAGTGGTATGATTGTTATTTGCTCGTCAACCTAACTGATACGACAATATAGACAAAACATGTCAATGAACACTTAAACAAGATATCAGGTTACATGTGTCTGTCATTTTAAACTCTGTCATTTACATACTCAAACATTTGGCTATTTGACTATAACATTAAAATATTTTAAACGTCAAAACCCTACGTGTAAATAAAAGTGGTTGCATGTGATTTTCATTTCAAAATTACCTGCATGGAGTAGCCGTTTAAATACATATATGTGGTATGATCATGTTTGCGCTGAAGTGGTAAAGTGATACTAATAAATGATGGATAATGAAGGGATCTCTGGATTCTGTATTTCAGACGTGTTTAGAAAGACACACAAGGTGAGCAAAGTTTGAAAGAGAATATGAGCTAGGCTCTGAGAAAATCGCCCTTAACTCATTTGTATGTACATTGCTTACAAAACCCCTTTGATGTAATTAACAAAGGAAAGTGATTTATCCTTGGTCTTATCCTTAGTAAAATTGATGCATTTCAGCTTGTTTTAATACAATTTTGTGTATCGTTTATTGGCATTTAGAACAAAAAGATATCTTAAGTATCAAAATATTCATATATTACTTTTTTACTTTAGGGCAATTTTCTCATAGCCTGGCTCATATTTGAAATGTCTTCAATAGTTTATTTATATAACGTACTTTGAGAAGAGTTCGTGACAAAATTTAAAAAAAAAACGTAAAAACATTAACTCCTAATGTTTTCATCAATGATCAAACAGAGGACAAAAAAATGAAAACCTGTATCAAGACGTATTTTTGCAGATATCTGTTTGTCATACCTACAAAACAACTGGCAGATGCGTACACTGTCTATAGTCCTTTCCGCACACTTCCGATTACGGTCATGTAAATTAAATAATATAACATTTTACACGCTTATTGGACAAACACATAGGGTTTTATATTATTTTTAATGTAAATAGTTGCACCTGGACGGTTTTTTAACAAAGCTGACCATTGTAAACAATAAGTAAATTAAAAATACAAATGTATCATGAAAGACTGCTCAGATGTGTTATTTACACAACAGAAACTAAATTAGTAGACGGATATCAAAAATAGTACCTTAAACTACACTTAATAACAAACCACAATGTATTGTCGATGGAATAGTGTGATATATAATGCTAAATGGTGGGAAAGGGAACCAAACTCTCTTTTATAGTTATTGGCTATACGTTCTGTGTGTACCAAACAAATACGTAACTTTAATTAAAGTTTAAAAATGGTATGTGTACAATTTGCCACTTTTTATCATTTATGTAGTACAAAGGTACAGTCTACAGAAAAAGGAAGTCCGTTGCTGTTTATTTAAACACAAAGTGGATTTCACAAATGATTGTCTCGCAGCTAGATATTGTTTGTATTATCAGAAATGTAATTGTGAGCGCAAGCAGAACGTGGTCACACAATAATGCCACAGTAAAAAATCAACTTAGATTTTTCGGAATATTCTTGTTTTACTGCGACTAAACCTTTCGGTTCTTACTATCAAACATTCTGTACCTTTACGTTGTCATAAAAAATTATTTATCATCAATAATAATCATGCAGTTATTTCAACATTTAGCATTTTAAAGTGCAATTTGAACA
>Ga0224511_10004614_pt1 | contig 10488 bp, 4 predicted proteins | sample SF_May12_sed_USG_2_FD_169988 | JGI IMG/M metagenome (GOLD analysis project Ga0224511, IMG submission 169988) | Sediment microbial communities from San Francisco Bay, California, United States - SF_May12_sed_USGS_8_1 | ecosystem: Environmental > Aquatic > Marine > Sediment | place: USA... | reverse complement strand
TTATTTTTATGTACGATGCAGCATGGTACTGAAAATTCAATTTGTACGACCCTGTATGGTACTAAATGTTTTAGTACGATACTGAAAGTTTGAGTATGGTACTGTATTTTTAGTACGATACAGGGTCGTACAATTACGACCCTAATGGTACGCCATATATTCCGCCTTTGTGGTGTTTTATTGCAAATGTACTTGCTATATTTAAAGGGCGGGTGTACGATCTTTTATCAACTATTTTGTAAAAATGTCCATAAAATGGTATTTTATTGTCAATCAAAATTAAATAGTAACACAGTCCTTTACCATTTTGTAAAAGTGTCCAAAACGTATACACGATTTGTGCCGATTAAAATGTTGACTGCCACCAAAAGTCTACATGCAGATATAGATAGCTACTAAAACTCGGGATCCGGGTTATTCTACTGAGAAACGAAATAATATGTCAGAAATAAATATCTCTGTTATTACGCGCTTTCCACCATCGGTCTTTGTAAATGGTAAACAAACATTTGCGTTTTCTGGACTTTTTATTGGCTTGTATAAATATTTACATGATTGTAAATAGTTATTGACATGATTGTTCACCGTCCGTTCAATGAGTTACTCGACAGTTGAAATGATACGGTGAACAAGAAAGTTCTCTTTATTGCCAAATCCTTTTAGTCACAATATTAAACGTTATAAGTGTTATTATTACTATTATCGTTTTTCTTTGCATAATCTACTGCGTTACTAACGCAGTAGCCGTTATGTATAGTAGGAATATTCCGATGGCAGAAAAGCGAATTGTCTGTTTTCAAAGCAAAAAGTGAAAATATGTAGGTTTTTTTTCTAACAACTATTATATATATTTGAAGAGAAATTTTGAAATATTTGTAACTAATGATTTTTGTAGTATATTCTGGAGGACAGCCCCTTTAACTTTGATCACACACACGCACGCAATCACGCACGCACGCACGCACGCTCAAACACACACACAATATATATATAGTTAAAATACTGACTTTTTTATTCGAGAATCGCATGTCAGGTCTTCTTTTATCAACGTGTGTTTGGTGTTCTTGGCGATATGTAAAAGTACAGTCCCTTTATTATGACAATATATTTCTAGGCCAGACCAGTTATATTGTATCCTTATATCATAACCAACATTTCTAGCCAATAAGATGGCTGAATTGCCTCCAGATATTTAAACATTGGTTAACATTAGTTTGAACACTTAATGTTGCAATGTAACACTATTTAAGGATATAAACGAGGTTTTACTAGATTGAGTCTCATATAACTCAATTACGTTCAAAAATACAATAAGAACACAACACTATTTGTTAAAAACTTCATTTATACTTATATCACATAGAACATGTTTCAATCAAACAAACATAAATAACATTGTGGCACTACTTAAAATGTAAACATATTTTACCAGACATAGCTAAATATATATTGACTAAAATATGTTTCTACAGTTAAGATCATTATGCACATGTTTCATACGGTAATATGTTTTTGTTTTAGGGGTCATGAAAACCTGAACAACTCTTTTGTATTATCTTGATATATTAACAAAAATAATGTTGTTGAGCTTGTAAGGGTTAACAAAAAACACTGTGTTATAAAAAAGGCCTAACAATCTAATAAAGATATGACTTGAAATCATCCTCGGATACCGAGGGGTGATTCCGCTCGCTACATAAACCCCTGGGACAATTAGTTGAATTTCCTTCAATGTACCGCTGAATGAATACTATCATTTCATTGGTGTCATCATCATTTTCGGATGAGCAAGATGACCATTGAAAACGATCCTTAAAAGAGAGCAGTTATCTGATTGGACCGCACGCTAAAACGCTTCGTATCGATTTTCGGTGGCAGATTCAAAGCTTTTCTAACTAATTGTCCCAGGGGTTGATGTAGCGAGCGGAATAAGCCCTGGGTATCCGAGGATGACTTGAAATACAAATTGAGTAAAAATGTCAAATGAGTTGATGGATCAATATTAGTAAAACACACAACACAGCTAATCGTGTTCACAAAAATTATTGTTAACATCCTTTATATGATTGATTGCTGTATTGAAAGATTTAACACTACAATAAATGTATATGCTAACATTATCAACGTGACGTTGTAGACAAATGATCTTGTCACTGAAAACATAAACATTAACAGGATGATTTAACATGAATGGCAACTAGTAATAAACAGACACATAACCAGTATGATTGCTTTTAAAATGTTCGTCATCCCAAAATGTTTTGATTTCGACAATCACAGACGGCGTGGTTGTTCTTCAAAAAGACTTAATTTATGAGCTATTGTGACCGGCTTTTGTCCGTCGTCGGTCGTCGTCCGTCGTGCGTCGTCCGTCAACTTATTTACTTAAACATCTTCTCCTCTAAAATCGCTTATTGGATTTTGATTAAACTTCACAGGAATGATCCCTAGGTGTTCCTCTACTAATCTTGTTCTAACCGTTCCAGTTGGTTGCATAAGTAGGTCACGGGGTCAACAAATAGGTGTTCAATAGGTGTTCACAATTTTACATAAAATTATATAAGAAAAAGTTCTAACGACATCTTTTCTTGAACCGGTAATGGTAATTTGACCAAACGCAACAGGAATGGTCCCTGGATGGTCCCCTACCAAAAATTTTCAACTGGTTCTAATTTGTTGCATATGTAGGTCACGGGGTCAAAAAAAGGTCTTCAAAATGCAATTTTCAAAAATTGTTTTATCGAAAACTACAAGGCACAGAGCGTTCATATTTGGTATATAGTATCATCTAGAGGTCCTCTACTAATACTTGGTGGACAACATTAGTGGGCCTCTGTAAATGGCTCCACTGTGCCCCTTGATCTTTTCTTCAGGTGAGCGACCTAGGGCCCTTTGGGCCCTCTTGTCTACTTAAACATCTTCTCCTCGGAAACCGCTCAAAGTTGTTCAAACCGTTTTAGTTGGTTGCAGAAGTAGGTCAAGGTGTCAAAGAATAGGTTTTCAAAATGCAATTTTCAAAAATCTTCTTTTCTGAAACTACAAGCCCAGAGCTTTCATATTTGGTATATAGCATCATCTAGAGGTCCTCTACCTAAGTTGTTCAAATTATGCCCCTGGGGTCAAAACTGACCCCGCCCCGGGGTTCACAATTTTACATTGAAAAATAGGAAAACTTCAAATGAATTCTTATCTTGAGCCGCTAATGGGAATTTGACCAAACTCAACAGGAATGGTCCTTGGGTAGTCCTCTACCAAAATTGTTCAAATGGTTCTGATTTGTTGCATAAGTAGGTCACGGGGTCAAAAAATAGGTTTTTAAAATGCAACTTTCAAAAATCTACTTGTCTGAAACTACAAGGCCCAGAGTTTTCATATTTGGTATATAGCATCATCTAGAGTCCCTCTTCCAATATTTGGTGGACAACATTGGCGGTCCTTTTTAAATGGCTCCACTGTGACTCTTGCGCTTTTCCTCAGGTGAGCGACCTAGGGCCCTTTGGACCCTCTTGATTTTAAGAAGTATCAACTCAATAAATTAAGAGCACGATGTCGTGTGTGTGATTAAAAATAAAACACATGTTACTGTAATTGCCAAATATAAAACTTCAAGTAAAACACAGTAAGGAATGAAAACAAAACATTCAAACAACATGGACATATCTAAACTATTTGTGCCTATTCCTCTGACAGTTTTCCAAATTTTATCAAAATAAAACCAATACATTATAATAAATATTGAAAATAAGTTTAGATTTATACATGTACTTGTATTCTATTTGCACAATAAGGTACGAATCACATCTGTAAAATTTAAAGGCTTATGCTACAGTTTTTTTTCGCCTATAAAAACAGCGCTGCGGCTTCTAAAACCCGGCACCCGGAACCCGTTTTCCGATAGGATCCGTTCCAGGGTACTAGCATTTGGTAGTTTGTACGAAAATTAGTAAAGAAAATGGTAGGAAAGTCTTATTTTGTTTTGTAAAATTTAATCTTTTATTACTAATGATGTACACTATAAATATTTAAGTAATGTTGTGTATGCGTAAGTACCCCACCCCACCCATCAACACTTTGAAATTGCCATTTAGTACAAATTAACATGGTAATATACATTTTTACTTTTTATTTTATGTTTGTTATACATTGGAGAATATATTGGTATTATTTGGTGAAATTCTATTATGTAAAATTTTAGTAAACTCCAAATACCTCCCTTAGAAAGTAAAGATTTGCGGAAAAATTCTTTGTTGTGAATAAGATAAAACTTAATTTTTATATGTGTTTCATTAGTTGTATGGCAATATCTAGCAATTTATGTGTAATATAGAATGTCTTAATCTGAAAAATAGAATTATTTATGATATTCTGATGATGCATCCTATGATTTCATGCCGACAAAGAAGTCTATGAAAATCTTAAAAAATGTTAAATATGTGACATATTTGGTATCTAATAAAAAGCCCTGGTAAGGTCTCATTTTTTTTTGGTTTTTCATCTTATAACATCATGTTCTTGACATATATAAAGTTTGAATGAAATCTATTATTGGGAAAAAATCATGAAGCTGTAGCATACGTCTTTAATTGATAAGAAGAAACGTTTAATATGACAAAAATACTGATGCGTTGAACAAAAATTAATTTGTATCGAAAAGTATCGACAACAAGTTTAATTTACAAGTGTGTTTACTGACTTTTATATTGTCTTCATATTTTATTAAATAATGATAATACAGTCAAAAAAGAAAGGTATATGACATCATATATATTTTATTATAGTTTAAACAGTATTTTGCATGCAACAATATTTGTTTTGATTGTATTCAGCGTTTAAGGAATAGGTAAACACAAAAATTTAATGGGAAAGGGTGACCACATATTGTTAGACGCGGTTTGTATAAACATACTTTGTATAACATATATTAAGTTTTATATATCGGAAGTAAGGATAGAAAAAATACACATAATGACTTACATTAATTTAACTGTATAAATAGGTTCAATAAAGATTGTACTAACGCTATTAGCAACTTTTAATAAAATTTGTAACGAAAAATATTCGCTCGGCTTTCAAAACAATTTGTAAAGAAAAAAAATGGATAGACTTTCAATACAATTTGTAAACAATAAATGCCCTGAGGCTGCTATTTCCCCCATGCATGCATGCCTCCTGAGGGCTTTCCCTTTCATCAGTTTAATTTCAATACAATTTGTATAGAAAAATAATGGCTCGACTTTACAATACAATGATTTCAAATATACTATTTCTAACAATTAATACACAGGGTAGCGTGTTTTTCAAAAGATGCCCAGATACATTTATGCTGTCATACTTATGTGCACCCATATACCTCCATCTGTATGCGGGGCCAGTCAAACCACGCCTGAGGGTAGAGGCGGAGGCAACTAGCATTCACTGGTGTGTGTAGCTTGTTCTCGACGAGTGTGTCTCCGTCGATGTTGGCTGTGAACATCTGTAAAAAAATAAAATAAAAAATAAATATGCAATTAACGTTAACATAGCACTGTTTAAGGTTTTGTTAATACTATTTAGCGATGTCTAGGTGTTATAGTGCATGCCACTTCAAAGATCAATGACTTGGTTTGTTGATATCATAAAAGAAATAAAAAGAACGTCCAAAGATATTTTATGTTTTTCCCATCTAGCTATAAGGTTAGGAAAATGCATTTAAATGAATATTAAGAGTTACAATAAATCTCAGAAAAGGGAAAGTCCAAAGTAAGCATAGTCTGCATGGGAAAGAAGTAGCTTTGTTTTTATTGAAACCAATCATCATTGTCAAAGAAAAATCCCACATTGATGACGACCCTAGCACATAAGCGGGACTTTGTTTTTCGAATATAAACAACATACAGTTACAGGCCCCATAATCCCAGTGAGCCAAACATATTACTGGCGTCCTCATTTCAAAACGGTTAAAATTTGTTCACTTACTTAGAAATACAAACAACGACAATGTTATACATTTAGTTTACTTTTAACCATAAAGCATATTTTGGACACTGTTATCAAAATATATATTTCTTAATAATTAAGTATATTATGGATTTATTTTTAATTTAATCTTCTTTTTACTTGAATAGATTTCAAACTGTTAAATCTTGTTTGACAAATAACCATGTCGAAGTCATCTGATTTTAGTAAAATGTTATCATCTTTGAGGTTAAAACCCTCATGCATCCTTTATTGTGCCCATGATTGCCGAACATTGTTGTTTTGTTGGCAATCCGTATTTAGCATGTCTAAAATGTAAGCGGACAAGGGCTTTATACTTTAGCTCACTGTGACCTTGACCTTTGACCTACTGACCCTAAATCAATTAGGATCAACTATGGGCCATGGTCAAGTAAGACACCAATTATTGTGTCCCTAAGCTGAATAGATGTCAAGTACTTGAGCGGACAATAATTTTATGCTCGTGACCTTGACCTCTGACCTTATGAGTCTAAACTCAAAAGGGATCTTCTCAGTCATGGCCAAAATAAGATACTAATTAATGGGGTCCATAAGCTTAAAAGGTTTCAAGTTATCGAACAGACAAGAATTTTATGTTTAAGGTCACTGTAACCTTTAATCTACCGACCCCAAAATCAACAGAGATCATCATTGGGTCATGTCCAACTAATACCCTAATTATGGTGTCGCTAAGCTTAATAAGTTTCAAGTTATAGAGCAGACGATGATTTTATGTTCAAGGTCACTGTCATCTTGACCTTTGAACTACTAAGCCCAAAATCAATAGGGATTATCTATGGGTAAAGGCCAGCTAAGACCCTAATTATGGTCTCCACAAGCTTAATTGGTTTCAAGTTATTGAGCGAACAAGTATTTTATGCTCCAGGTCACTGTGACCTTAACCTTTGACTCACTGACCCCAAAATCAGTAGGGATTATCGATGGGTCATGATTAATCATGATACCAAGAAAGGTTCACCTAGGTGAAAAAGGTTTGAAGTTGAGCGGACAATTTTTTGCTAACGCCGAACGGACAGACGGACGGAAAGACGGACGGACGGACGGACGGACGACATGCGCCATAACATAATACGACCGGATGTTCCTTCGGGCGTATAAAAAGAAGACGGAAAAGACATTAAATGAAGTTTGTTCAAACTCAACGTCCAATTCCTTTTTTTAACCAAACATAAACATATGTTACTCCATTTTATACACTTTCAAAATATATGGTAATCAGCATATCACTTACTGCATCATTTCCAGCGGCATCCAGCAGGTTGTTAAAATTAACACAGTCTGCCGAGTATGCCAGGCGGTACTGAGTCATCCAATCAGTTAGATACCCTTTGGTTGCAACCCGAACCAGAGTACTTAACGTGTGAAATTTGACCTGCAATACATGTTAAGCATTCACAATTGCAAAATAATGTGTTTTACGCCTATAAAAAGAAATGATTTAAAACATTTAACCTTCATGCAAAGATATATATTCACAGTACACGTCGAAATGGTTTGTATTTAATATCAGTTAAAACAACAAGTTGCTTACCCGAGATTGAATAAATACATAACCAATTGTCTTCAAGAATGGTGTTAAAATAATGTATCAAGTGGTTGGGCCATTATACAGAAGTGGGTGAAATCGCCTAATATGGCACTCTGCTTTAAGAGGTGTTTAGGAAGTACGCAAACATCCTGTTATTTTGTATAAATAACTCAACTTTAACATTCAAACCATGTTCTTTGACCATGCAACACACCAAAACATAATAAAATGTCAAATAATTCACCTCGTTGGCGAATGTGCGTTTCGCTCGCGCTTATTTTAAACATTTATTCGTTTCGAATACTCATTTCATTATATCCTGGGATTAAGTCCTTGCAAAATATCAAATAACGTTGTATCCTACAGTAAATTGTATTTGTATTTGTTTTGTTTACTTGAAAATAATAAAGCAGGCATGTTTGTTTAGACGGTAGATAGTGAAGGATGTCCGTATGATTTTTTTAAAAATACGTTCACGGTTATTTAAGGGAAATGGAATTCACTCTCACGGTTCAATCACTGTATATCAATTCGGAAAGATCAGCTAAATAAATGATTTTAACTGGATCTTTAAGGGTTTATTATATTAATTAATTTACTTCTTTTGTCTAATTTCATTGTTCGCATAACAGAAAACGTGGATCACACCCCCGGAACAGATTTCAGAATCACTTGATTTTTATGCACCTTTGCAAGTGTAAGTGGCAAGTCCTAAGACTTCGCTAGCGTTTGACATCACTTCAACGTTTTACTTACATGTTGTTTATCTTTTGTCGGCCATTCACAGGGGGTCTAACCTAAAGTGCGAAGATCGGTGCTTTAAGTCGATGATTTCATGGCAAGCGGTGCCATTTGAGGCTTAAACAACGTATTTTGTCGAATGTGGACCATGCATTCTGCAAAGTAAGTACATTTTCGTGTATTTTATGTAGTGTACATGCGATAACCACCTAGCGGTAAGTTAAAGACACCTGTTGCGGGTCTGCTTTTGTATGTCCGTGCAGTGATTTAAAGTTATTAAAGGGATAGTTACACAGGGGTCCAAACTATGCAGTGTTTGCAGACTGATAGTGAGTGCCATAGAGCAACAGGGTACCTTATGTTGTGTTTTTAAGGTTCGAAATGATAAATCGTGTCCCATATAATACTTGCTTTTTTCTCTATGTGACATAGGATGCGCATAACCTGATACATATCCGGAGCACATGGAACTACAATTTTCAAAGGATTGTAACTATCTTATCTATCACCCGTTATCTTACATCAGATGGCACTTTTGTGAAGAACGTTGTGTTTTGTATAGCACGCGTGCTTCCTGTTTGTGACAAGGCGTATTACACTAACAAAAGAAAGGTTCAGTGCATTACCTGAAGATAACATGACGGCGGAATTGCATCTCTATCTTGCGTAGTGGGAACCCAGCCATTTACTGCAGAAAGACGAGCATTGTACGCCGCATACGTGACACTGTTTTCGCTTGAAGCCGTGAAGTAGCTGTCTGGTACCGGGTTTGTTCCGTCCAGGAGTGGCTCTGTAGCAGCACAAGTTTGACCTGCAATAATAATAATAATAATAATAATAATAATAATAATAATAATAATAATAATAATAATAATAATAATAATCATACTAATACTACTACTACTACTACTAATAGTAATAATAATAATAATAATAATAATAATAATAATAATAATAATAATAATAATAATAATAATAATAATAATCATGTGCTACAGTCTAATACATGCTAAATGAAACGTGTTTTCTAAAATAATGTTAAAATAAACATTTACCGCTTTGATTTAATATGGCGTTTTATGTTAGGTTTTAGTTCTGTGAATAACCGAATTATTTGTATTAATATAAAGAATACAAGGTAATTGTTGAATATAAATCAAGGTCATCCTTCGAGGAGGATGAGAAAATCTAAATTGACGAGGCTTGCCATGTGATTTTATATTCTCGGGTCGAGCAAGATAAACTTGGGCTACATGTTTATTCAACGCTTATCAAAGTATTCTACTGATCCTACTATAAGCTTCCTTCAAATTGCATCAACTATTCCTAACAAAATATTTCTTTAATCAGGAAACGAAACGTAATCACGATATATGGTAATCAACTCATAAAATCATATCAACATTTATTCTGTGTTTACTGTAACAAAAATGAGTAAAATTGTGAGTTTTATTAACTGTCTAACATTTGCCGTGCTGGCGAAATCTTTAGCGATGCTATGTACAGTGTATAATTATTAGGTAAAATTACAACATGCTGATTATCCACAACTTTTTAAAGGAATAGTTTGCACACCAATCTAATAAGACAGAAACCCGAATGAAAAGCCCGGAAATAACACATGAAACAACAACCAAATGTTGACCAAATAAATTACTCGTGCGATGTTTATTCAACAACCATTAAAAAGTTTATTATACCATCAGTAGCACATATAGTTGAATGTAAACTAATTCGCTCGCGAGATACAAACAAAGCACATCTTTATGCCGGAATAAAAAATAACCGGGATCCCCGAAAATGCAGTCAAAATATAAATAAACAGAAGCTAATATTTCTGTCAAAAGATGCATGAATTGTCTTGAATAAAATGAAGGAGGAGATCTTTTTTTATAAATATAAATTATGTACACTGATAGTCACCTTAAATAGTTAAGCAACAAGCAATCATGTTGAATTTACATAATTATCAAAAATATGGTTTAGTTTTTAAAAGACAACTCAGTTTTAGTTCGAAATGAAAGTGAAAGTAGGATGTAAACAAAATAGTTCATTTTGAACCAACACCTATATTTGTTTTTTTAGTCAAACAACTACTGTTTCACTTATAAGGTCACGTACTACCATTGTTTGGCCCTTCTTTGTTTATAGTAAAATGGCTATGTTTCAAGCTAAAAAATAGAGCATTTAGAGTGATTCAACACTATGAACACCATATATAT
>Ga0224511_10004613_pt1 | contig 10489 bp, 6 predicted proteins | sample SF_May12_sed_USG_2_FD_169988 | JGI IMG/M metagenome (GOLD analysis project Ga0224511, IMG submission 169988) | Sediment microbial communities from San Francisco Bay, California, United States - SF_May12_sed_USGS_8_1 | ecosystem: Environmental > Aquatic > Marine > Sediment | place: USA... | reverse complement strand
ATGTGTATGTAGCTGTTGCATTCAGTGTGTTGTTTCCTAGCACGCCATCAGTAAATGATATTGACCCATCATCAGGCGGCACAAGGTGACCGCAGTCTGATTGAAGAAAACGTATGCATTATTCTTGAGTCAATCACTGATTGTTATTTAACGCAAAACTTATTTACGTGAATGATAAACTTGCGAAACAAAATCAATTTTGTTGATATAAGATACTTCATCTAAAATTTTATATCGATAACGCCAATACTGCTAAAAAGTCTAACGATTTTTGTATATTACCAATGTTAATAAAACATAAAACACTTAACAGATAATTTACTGATCATTAATACTTTAAACAATTGTCCTTATCAGAAGCTATCATTACCTATAAGTTGACATTGTGGTGTTTCTGGTCCCCATTGTCCAGACAATTCACAGACGCTGCTCTTATTACCGAAAATCGTAAAACCAACGTTGCACCCAAAGTAAACTACTGCATCGTAGTGTGTGCCGTTTGTGATTAATACTGTGCCGTTAGTTGGCGTTATAGGCTGTCCACAATCAACTGTTACAATCATACAATGATGGTTAAAACTAATCAAATAATGAGCATTTATGATAATTAGACAAAATCTATTAAAATTACCAATGCGCCATGTATTAACATTTGGCAAAAGAATAAATGTTCTTTAAATATGAAATTTTAAATGTCAAATATGTATACTTAAAGTGCAGTTTGGGGCTGCAGGAAGCCATTCCGATGTGGCGGTACATGTGCGTTGTGTGGAGTCTGACATATTCAAACCAATTCCACATGTGTATGTAGCTGTTGCGTTCAGAGTGTTGTTCCCTAGCAAGCCAGCACCAACAGTTATTGATACATTCTCAGGAGGCAAAAGGTGTTCGCAATCTGTTGGAACAATACAAAACCTTTGTCCGTAAACATGCTGACAAAAATAGTATGTCAAAAACTGGACTTATATCATCATTTTACTTGCAAACGACTTCAATATTGTTAGCAAACACTTCAACTTTTTATTTATTATGTCATTGGCCAATGGTGATAGTACTGCACCAAAATCATTTAAAAACTGACCAGACTATATAATCAAAACGTAATTGAAAGTATAACAACAAGTTACTGTCAGAAGCTATCATTACCTATAAGTTGACATTGCGGTGTTTCCGGTTCCCATTGTCCAGACAGTTGACAGACGCTGCTCGAATTACCGAACAGCCTGAACCCAACGTTGCACTCAAAGTTAACCTCTGCATCGTAGTGTGTGCCGTTTGCTACTGATACAGTGCCATTGGTTGGTACCATAGGCTGCCCACAATCAACTGCAAACAAAACCGCTGATTTAATGAACAGTTCATATAAAGGGCAATCATTAAACTGTACTTACTTTCTGCATTTGGTAATAATGAAAAATACTGTAAATAATTAATGTACCTAAGCTGCAATTCAAAGACGCGTCGGTCCAAAACAACGATTCATTGCATGTTACATTCAATGGTTCGCGGTCGGATGTGTAGCCACGGTTACATCGGTACTCGGCCACTGTTCCAACGTCTCGTACAGGGTCCACATACACAGTCTCACTGGTAGTGTTGTAGAGAGGATCACATTCTGTCAAAATGTATGCAACATTTAGTTTCAAATATATGAAATTGCCAGCACAATCATGAACATGTACATTGAATAGCTGTCGTCCACAATGTCACAGTTGTAACATATTTGGTGGAACGTGGCAGTTCATGTTACTTTTGTACATGTCGGCTCGCTTTCGTCCCATGACAGAAACGCTAGGCAAGTTATCTGTGTATTGCCGCTTGTGAGTTGATAAGGATTTTTACACGAGTACTTTGCTACGGCCCCTGTAAATCTGGGCGACGGCACGCTGACGTTAAGGTCAGGGAACCGAGTAGATTGTCACACTCTGTGTATGATTAAAAATGCTTAATGCTCAATCAATTGACGCTGCATGATGAACATTAACTGAAAAACATAAATTTACCAAATAAAATGCACTGTGGTGTTATGTTTTATTAGACTTAGCTCGTTCTTAAAATAAGCACACAGTAATACTATTGGCTTTTTATTATGTGACCTTTTTCCGTGATGCTGCAATTTCGTATGTAAGTTGTAAATGATGCATCGCTAACAAGTGCGCAGTTGGAGCCACATGCGGTGTAGAGCCTACAGACGTTATTTCCATACGTGAATGTGTAGCAGCCAGCGAGTTCAAAACAATGGTGGAAGCAATCTCCCTTTGTTGCAGGATTAATTTCCTGCGTGAAAAATTCGGAAACACTCGTGCTTTGGCGTTCTATCAGTTCAAAGAGCCGACATTCTGCAGAGGAGAAATCGTATGAAACTAACAGTGCCAGAATGGCTAAAACATGCGCATTATTGTATATTTAATTTGTTATGTTATTAAAACCATTATATGCACGTACCCACATGTATATTATAAACTATTTAACCAATTTAAGATAACTGTAATGTTACGATGTATTTTGTTTCTTTATTAACGATATCATTAACTAGTTGTCCCTACATTATCTTACCAGAAAAACACGTCGGTCTTGTAACCGCTCGTAGAAGTCGGAAGTAATATTCATGCAGTAAACAGGAAAACATTTTGCAATCCAGAATGTCTGTTTGATGTTCTGTTAAATAAACGTTATTTCCATCAACGACATCTTGACATTGTTCCAGTGTATATCCGGTAAATCGACCCATTTCGCATGGCGTTATGTTTGGCAAATCGCAGTTGATGCACGTTTGTTGCATGACTGTAGATCCATCTGCACACTTGTATGCGACGGCAACCCCTGTTGTTAACGTTAAAAAAACATTTAAATTAATCTAAGAAAAGGTTGATTTATTCTGAGAAAAAGAGAAAGCCCTAAGGAAGCATAGCCTGCGTGGGGAAAATAGCAGCCTCGGTTTTATTGAAGTTATTAATCACTGACAAATACAGCGTTCCTAAGATTGTTGTTTGTTTTCTGAAAACAACAATGGGCCACGCCTTATATTAGATTTTACCCAATTCTAGACAGTCGTCTCCAAAATACATGTAAAATAGGAAAATAGAAATATATTCGCAAAACATATTCGAGTTCTTTGGATAGAACATCTTTTTAGACAAAACAGCAGTTACAAACTTCAAATACAAATACATGTTAATGTATGTAATACAAATACCTTTTTCTGTACTTATTGTCTTATACTAATACATTTTACCTGCACAACTAATGTTTCAACAATAGTTTAGGTCCAGAGTGTCTAATGTTTAAATTAAGGGCACTTTGAACAACAATAGCATAATTCCATGACGCGGTTTACTGCAAAACTTCATAATCACCAAGATCAGTTCTGAATGGTCACCTAAAGAACATGTTCTATTACACTGCCTCGCAAGATGGCCATACAGATGACAAAGAGAAGCACAGCAAGGCTGCCTCAAGGATTGAGGAAAATGGCTTGTGTTCTATTACTGGATTTTAGACGTGTAATATGATTCCTTAAAATTATAAAGTATGTTCATAGAAAATATAATATTTATTGGCATAGACAAGTGTACGTAATAAAAGCATTTGGTTAATTGAAATCTGTGATTGTTTTTTTAATAATCTTTTTACTTACTATTAAAACACAGATTGGCAGCCATTCGATATTGGTCTAGTTTAGCATTTTATGTTTCTTGAAATGAAGTAAAATTTAAAAAAATGCTGTATAATTAATACTATATTGAGTAAACTCGGGTTGTTTTCTAATTTGTGATCTTCGTATACAGACTTGTCAATTTTACTTTAACAGTATATTCTAAATCCTTTCCTAAATCAAAAAATCAATCGAAAAGATATCGGAACTCAGAGAAAACTCTTGTATAACATAAAACATAATTATACAATACAATTTCGGCAGGTATCTAATTGCCAATTAACACGCATTAACACAGCAAACATTAGAAGGTCAAATGCATCACGCTGTTTGATATACGTGTACATGTTTTGTTTCCTTTTTTGACTTATGGAAGGTATATTTATTTTTGAATTATTGTATAATTCTTTTTCCAGTGATTGAATAAAATAGTAAATGAAATCCGTGAGAGAAGTGACGAATATACGCAATTTAAATATCGTTTCGCATTATTTAATTCACTAAAAACCCTTAAAATACTTTTTTTTAAATATACAAAACATCATGCAGGCCACTGAAATGTTGCCGTTGGCACATACTATTTTTTAAATATGTGTTGTATTTTATCACGACAGTTAATTTTCGAAAACTCTTATCCTTTACTTAACGCGGATTTCTGGATATCACTCATGATTTGATTACAATTTTAGCAAACCTAGTTTAAGGAGGAGATACAAAGCTAAATGTCAAAAGCACTCTAAAATAGTTAATTTGTCATGTTCATACACTAGCATTGCTATTTAAATAAAATAAGTAAAATATTGTTATGTTACCTCAAAAGTACCATTCTTTAGTAGTAAAACATAACATTAATTGGTAATTGACCATTAATTAGCCAAAACAATAGATTTCACTCGGGCACGCAGAACACACAATTTAATAGGAACATACCATTCACACAGCCGTAATGAACTCCATGAACGAACGTAGGTAATGTTTAGTTTAGAGTTTTATTAACAATCATTATTGTTTGGTATTTTCGGACAATATTCTTTTTTTAATTAATTTATTAGGGGAAAACATGATTTTTATGTGTAAAACTGACTAAACAAACCTTCCGCAAACACGCAGACGCTTGACAAAACAGTGTTGCCTACATAACATTGCCAAAAGTGCTAGCCTTTTTACATAAGTTGTTATTTTTGAATATTATATCAAAAGGGCATACACATCCAAAAGCAATCATCTAAGGTTCTGGTACTCACATCATGTGTACAATAACTAGAGATTTAGCACAAGCATGTGGTATTTTGTCGAGAAGAACTAAACAAACATTTCTTTGAGACATTATGGTCGAGTGCTGTTACGGTAACTGCTGTAAACGTCATTAACGTAAATTTGCCAAGCAGGCTTGGTTGTGTATTTTAAGCACGAAACATACACGTTAAAAACAACATATATATGAAGGAAATTTGTATTACAAACAAAACTTTACCTGGAAAAGAAATTTCGACATACCGACACAAACCGTTTAGATATGGGAACGCTGGAGGGGCAACTAACAATATCATAAGTTAGGCCTTGTGATTTTCTGCTTAAAGTTGGCATGCAATAGCTAATGATGTTATTACATCAACATCTTTAATTTGGGTCTAGGCCCTAATTAACATTTAAACGTGAAATTTATAGCAAATTACTACGGATTGGACACAAATATGGCTAAGTCTAATGAAACAAAAGTGTTGTACCATAATGTGACTCGGCACCGCTTTGCCAACACAGAAATGGCAGCCAAATTGAAATTTAGGGAAATACATGTAGAAGATCTGTTAACTAACTTTGCATACCATTGCATAACGACGTGATGTGTGTTATGCACATATACCCTTCACGTAGAATATTTAATGCAAGTTTTATTCCAATCGCATGAAAAGTGTGGAAGAACATTATTATTTGGCAAAAAGGCGTTATTAATGCATAATGGAGGTAAGGATCTCCTTGCTTTACACCATATATATGATGTCATAGAGATCAGAAAATGTCCTGTAATGGTTATCCTTAAAGATTTACATTCGCTTATTATGTTTTGAAGGAAAACATGACAGTTAAATGTTATGACCTGCTAGAGTCACGCGACATACAAGAACGTTGATAAGTCAGTGCAATCTCTATTGACCAATCGCGGAAAAGTAAAAACACAAATACAATGTCGTAAGCAGTTTTATTCCAACTGATTTCTTTTTTGCTAAACAAATGTAAAAATATAATATGCGTCCGTGTAACGAAAAAATATAGATCCAATTTAAAAAGTTACCTTTTAGCCTTGACAAAACGGTTATCACTATCAACATACAATTCCACAGCATTGCAAATAAATGTTTTATTAACACTTTAAGACCAAAGACACAAATATAATTTAGGAAAAAACGTAAATAAGTCACTGAATGTAAAAGCTTAAAAGCGCCTTCTAAATTATTTCTCACGGCTACTTGATTTCAGTAATCTGCGTAATATTTGAATTCGTTTCAAAGTTTAAGTGTTTGTTTTATCTTGAAATGTTCTATCATTGGAATTGCACAATGATGTGTTTGATCTAAAAAGCTGTTTGAAGCGTTCGACCAGGTTTGCGGATTGTATCCTCGCTTTGTTACCCATGTTTACAATAAACCTATTTCGATGGATAATAGCGATAGGTCTTCATATTTAGCGGGAACTTCTTTTGTTGCAAGACTAGGCCGTTTTTATAAGTATGTGCTTAAAACCGATTTCAAACGTTAAACAATAAAGCTTTATGCTTTATACGTTTTAGTCAATTGCTTTGTCATTAAAATGCGTCAACCGTTTCGGGAAACAGATACAATCGTTTATTTTTATAGTGTTACTAGAATATCAGAATTTTTTATCTTATAAATACTATATTAACGATGTCTTAGCCATGTGTTTGCCTTAAAGATGCTTGGTCTGATAGGGTTATAATCGGTCATAAATTTTGCAATATGTTAAGTATACAAAATGAGATAACAACAACGACAAAACAAAACCGGGACCTCTCGCACCGCAGTCTGATGCGTTACCTCTAAACCACCGAGACAACTAAACGTCCTGAAATAGTTTGCCATGCATGAATATCTGTATCTGACAGTTTCTCACATTTAAGGTAGAAGCATTCAATGCTAAGGTATGGTTAAAAGTAAAATGTAAACAATTCTGGTTAACAGATACAGGCAAAGCGTCCTTAAAGAGCATTATACTTTATGAGAAATTAAAGAGCTACAATTGGTAACCGTGGGTGTATTTTGTTAGGTTACCGTATGCGGTCGGAAAAAAAAACAAAAATATAGTGTGTTTTTTTTTCAAAATATCTGTTGCGTCATGGTGTTGTACGTGTTTTTGTGTCGTTCTGCGTGTTAGTTTTTTTACGGGCCATTTTGTCATGGTGTCCTTAAACTCGACATATCTACATTGTTTACAACATATTTATTTGAACATCTCTTCAATTTATATTGGTTTGCAAACAGAAAATGATACGGACATGGTAACTTCAGTCTGCGGGGACTAGAAAACTAAATATTTCGGCTTGAAACAAACTGGATTTCGAATTATGTTGCGAAAACGAGTATTTTAATTCCTACAATATTGAGGCCGATTAATGCCTGAATACCTTTAATGACAAAGTAGGAAAAACACAGCGGTTTGTCCAATTTACACTATTTTTATATCACAGTAAACTTTTGCAGTTATATGCCGAGCAAACTGCACGTTACAGCGTATTGTGACTTATAAAAGTACCAGATGTTATAGTAGTAAACACACTGTTATTTTAGCATTTTGTTCCGACATTTACTCAAAGAAACAATTTCAGAGTTACAACACATTGCCAACAATACAACTCTACACACACGCGGAATTTTGACCATTTAATCCCACAATGATTTACGGCCATTTAATTGGCAATAAAAACGTTTAAACCTTTGATGTCAAATAATATGGTCAACGCGTTAGAAACTCGATTATTACTAAAGCTTCAACCAAAGAATCATGCCTCTCATAGATCTCATTCAGCACTGCAGAGTTTGGTTGAAAATCAGAAAAATCTACATCAAAAGCTTAAGATAATCGACAAATGAAGTCATGTATGTGGTCATGTATCTGTTGCAAATAAGCGCAACTGTATTCTTATTTATAATACCTCACGAGATTTATTGAGTATAAAGTCTAGTTTAAACCTCCAATGAAAGTCATTGGCCGTACCAAGGCGGTAACTCAACATTTCTCTGAGAAATTATTAAAGACATTAAAAATAAAAAAATAATAAAAAACACGAAAACAATGTTTGTTTCTAAATGTCTGTTGCGTCTTGGTGTTCTACGTGTTTTTGTGTTGTTCTGTGTTTTTGTTTTTTATATGGGCCATTGTGTCATGGTGCCCTTAAACTTGACATATCTACATTGTTTACGACAATTTTCCTTTGAACATTTCTTCAATTTATATTATGTGACGTTAGAGGGCAATAGTTGTAACTGTCAAATGGCAATGTCAACCTGGCATGCGCGTGTCGCCCTCGTGTGATTGTTTCGTGTTGATATATTGTGATGTGAAAAGGCAATACTTTATACTGTCTTATGGCAATGCCACCCTCAAAAGATCAATATCGTCCTGTGACATTGTATTGCTGTGCAAAAAAGAATGATCAGTGTTACAGTAGATAATGAAATTGTTTACACTTAGTTGCTTTTAAATAACAATAATATTAAAATACAATTTTAATACAATTTAAATACAATTTGCATTTTGTTGAGTATAATAAAAACCTTGGTTAACAGTGTTTCATCAGGTTGACAAAATAACCCTCAACAAGGTCAATATTTATTTGATATGATTTGCTTGTTATCATTTCAAACACAGGTGTATCCAGAAAGCAATACTTTAACAGCTTCTAACGATGAACAACTCTACAGACATCTGCGGGTTGAAAAACGTCCTTCGTGTTTTCGAATAGTGTAAGATATGACAATAAATGTATATAATTTTGTTTTATTGCGACATATTTGGTTAATTAACCCCTACAATATAAAAATAATACATAAGTTTAACTCTTTTTGTCGATATTCACTTTAGAAATTCAAATACATCCCCTCCCAAAGGAGACACAGCTCCTAGTGCTTTTCACTTCAACTGAATGCAGTGCATTTCAAAGTCCCACAGGTTTGTATTAAAACCGGAATATGATTCCATTGATGACACTAAATTATCGTACGTTGAAATATTATTCAAATGCAGTTACTTAGATGTATTTTTGGTGTTCCTTCCGTGATCATTTACATCCGTTGAAAACACGAAGCACTGAACATGCGTTAAGAGTATCAAACAAAATGTTCAGTCCCATATTGGTTGAAAAGTATCACCTCAAATGTTAACATTCAGAGGTTTTATAAAAAAGTGTTTTATTACTGAGTACTGTAACTTTAATATGTTCAGATGCCATGGAAAGCATACTACTGTATTTTGTACTTGATGTCTTTTCAAGTAGTTGCTAGAAGACTAATGAAATAAAACATAACAAAATGTAACATTAGTTCAATGTAATCAAAACAAAGAAGTCAAAGAAATGTCACCGTTTTGTTATCTACTCGTGTCTACATGCTGTGTTTGCTGTGAATATAAGAATATATAAATACACTATGTATGAAATAATAAGGCACCCTATTGACGAAACGCACAGCTGAACGAACAACATTTCAAGTTTTTGTGCTCATGATAAAAAGAACATACATGCGCAGTAAACATTGAAGAGGTAGGACAAATGCTAGGAGATGACTTTTGTGCTACTTGAATTATCGAATTGATGAAGTTCCTTATAATGAAACAATATTTGGTTTTGTGTGCACTATCGTTTATACTGCCTATATATTGCCTTTAAATGTTATAAGCATCCGTTGCATTTTGCGGCCTTTTCTATTTCAACTGTTTATGAACTTCCTTTTAAGAAGTTGTTCTTTTTAGATGGCGAATCAAATCTGGTCTGCCAGTTAACCTTCCCCGTATGTTTTGCATTAAGTATGTCATATCTGATAGCATCATCACTAAAGCATATTCAAAAAATAAATGCGACACCTTTAATACCCAAAATGGCGGATGACTCGCGGGAATCTGACCGATTTATAAGTTTATTCTTGGCCAGACCAGTCTCGTTTTTGGGAACAGGTAGCTTCTTGGTCAGATTAGGGGAGGTTGCTATTTTTATTTTTTCACATTTGCAATGCAAGACCCTGCTTAAAATATGGTGGGGGCAATATTTTTCAAGAATAAACATAAAAAAACTATCTTTGACCTCAGTACATACCCTCTGAAAGTCGGACACGCCCATTTTCCCCCAAAACGCACACCATATGAAGAAATACTAATTATTTTGGTAAGATTTCAACTTCCAATATATCATTTTGTAGGTTTTAATGGTTGCTGAGTTCAAAAATTATGTTAAAAAGACAATCGGGTAAACTTATTTCTTAAAAAATAGAAAACAACCCTAAAATATGACATTTTCGGGTAATTTTCCATTTTTTTTTTGTAAAATCCCTAACATTCAATGACTTATAAACCAAATATGTAAAATTTAAAAATAGAATCATTGAATACATTAACAGAGAATGTAGCACCAACTACAAGTGTATAAAATAGTCTCTTAATGTTCAAAATTTGTTTAAAAATAAGCTGTGCATATAAGTTACAGCTCCATTAAAATCCTTACGTGTGACGCTTGTTTTCGAATTTACCATGCTCAGAAAAAAATTCTTATTAATTTCATACATGTGCAGATGAAGGTTTCTAAATTCTATAGTCTTGCAATCGCATAAA
>Ga0224511_10004612_pt1 | contig 10489 bp, 3 predicted proteins | sample SF_May12_sed_USG_2_FD_169988 | JGI IMG/M metagenome (GOLD analysis project Ga0224511, IMG submission 169988) | Sediment microbial communities from San Francisco Bay, California, United States - SF_May12_sed_USGS_8_1 | ecosystem: Environmental > Aquatic > Marine > Sediment | place: USA... | reverse complement strand
GCAGTACAAACCCAAGGTCGTGGAGATATGGATCACTGGATAGAGTCCTTCCGCCTTGAATACAGCCAGGACTGTGTCTCTTTCAACAGCATGTTGAACGTCAATGGTAACAACCATGTACGTAATAGTCTTATTTATCTAAACTACATACACTATGCAATAATCAAAGAGCAAAAACACTACTAGATTAAATGTAGGGTATATAGGATGAGAGATTTTAATTGAAACGTTATTAGAAACATTTTCTTTTCTTTTTTTCCAAATCATTTTTCTTAAATATTTTTATCTATACATTTATATAAGATTGATTATCTTTGTAAAAACTATAGTTTTCATTAAATTAATTTAAGGGATAAAACGTAGGATGTAAAACAGTGTGCCTATCCTTACAAATATGCAATTAAAAAAGAAAAATGCTCGTCTTCGAGCCGGGTATTAAATTTGCGCCTTTGGCAGAAAGACAAATAGAAAACGATCACCATGACCTTTTAGTTACGACGCCACATCGAATGAAAAAATTTTTAAGCTTATAACGAGAAACTTCAATTAAAAATTATATTCAGCACAGGGTAGATTTTGTTATCACACACTTATGAAATAAAAATAGCAACAAAATATCGCAATGGTTGTAGAATATATTTGCTAGGTCTTCAATGGCATGTGTTTATTTCTTATTTTCTAAACATTTTTTTAAAATCAACATAATTTTAAGAAGCATCTCCAGGGTTAAATGTGTATTTATTAACTAAGGCGATAAACATGTTTATCATCATCACTAAACCAGTTGATATCAATATAATTAAAAAATATGCAAATGAAAACGCATATTATGACATAGAATGTCATTTGGCCACTTGCTCATTCCTATAGTCTATTTCGTGTTTTAAGAGACATGTTTTGTGTTTATATTAATATGCTTTATCGCCTGGTAACATATATAACACGGACATATTTTCCTTACTAGATATTTACCGGAAACAAGGACAGAAATACAGTTGTTGAAAACCGACTATCGACACCAGTGATCGCCTGGTGCATCCGTCTGTATCCGTTGACATGGACCGCACATCCATGCTTGCGGATGGACGTTTTGGGATGCATACGTAATGACGGAAGTGGCATCATCTCTTACCAGGAACCTGTCGTCCTTTCACAAGGTAATCTAGACGATAAGAAGCGATGACATTGACATACTGGGCATTTAACGAAGAGACAACAAACATGTAACACAGTGCTCATATCAAATACACATTGCTTTGGTGCCAAGTTACTATCTAGTGTTGAACAGGTACGCTAAAATGCCGCTTAAAGGTAAACTTGTATTCCGTCGGCCAGTAGTATTGTAAGCAGTTTATTCTTTTAAACGATTTTAAAACTGCCGTAATCTTACTTATAGTATTTATTTATTTATTTATTTATTTTGTTCAATTGAGAAATTATTATTCATCATTTTCGACCGATTATATATCCTGGCGTGGTAACATTCGTCTCATATAAAGGAATGTTTAAATTTTAACTGAAAAAAGTGAAAGCCCTTAGGTAGCACAGCCTGGATAAGGAAAAAGCAGACTCGCGAGTTGAAACCTTTCTTTTTTACAAACGCTTTACCACTGTGTTACCGCTCCAAACTTATAAATCATTACCATCCTCCATATATCTAGATTATTGAAATACATAAAAGTGTATAATAATATCCATACGACACTTAATGACATTTAAAGCGGATCGTTAACATCATCTTTAGTAAATGTCATGGTCATAAAATGTGTAAGTGTTGCTCAATGACATTTAATTGTAACACTATACAGCGATTTAAAACATATACAGCTTCTAATACGCATCCACATACAGCTACAAATATAATCATCCAGGCTTCTTCATCGATACCATTCGCTGCTGTAAATAATGCGTGGTGAATATATTAAAACATTTAAATATAGATTGGTAGTTTCGTTTCGTCGCCATGGACGCTGTTGTAATATGACAGTGTTTTTTTAAGTGGAAACATCCATACTATGGATATTTTGAAGGTGTGAAATGAAGTACATGGGTAGTATGTACAAACTATCAAAATAGTTCATACATAAACTAAAAACTGGCTGAACAAAAAAAAAGTTTATTTGAGTGGTAGTTTATATGCTTAACGTAGCACTGATGATAGGATAAATTGATACACATGATCAAATTGTAATTACAACAACGACAGTACAATATCAGCAAATATTGTTTTTAACTAGTTTGTTTTGGTTTAGCACCGACGTGTCCTTCGGAAATACCATTAGTCAACGGGTCTGATCCAATTTCGGACGACCGGATTACGGCATCGAGCGAGTGGGATGCCAGTTCTGGAACACAAGCGCGACTGCACAACACAGTTGGGCATGGGGCTTGGTGCCCATCGGACAATGGGACGTTTGCCCAGACACCCAACATGCATATACAGGTCAGTGGTATTTGAGACAGTAGACCGTGTATGTAAAATTAAATATTTAGAACAAGGACAATTATAATAATAAAAACAACAGCAACAAAAGAACAACAATACTTATTAATACAATTCTGATAATTAAAACACCTTTCAGGTTCGATTCTGGAACGAAAGCGTGGTCTTTGCAATACATACACAAGGTCAAGCTAACATGGATCGATGGGTTAAGACCTTCCACCTTGAATACAGTGAAGACTGCGTTACTTTTAAGAGCATATTGGACGTCAGTGATGGCAACCGGGTAGGGAACCTTTTTTTATCACCAATTTACTTTCAAACTGTAATTAAAACACACTACCAGACTTTGCCAGGTGTTTTCCCCCGCATCTTTACTGTTGACAAGTTTGGTAACTAGATAAAATAATCATTATCTTTTTCCAAATTAAAATGAATTTGCGCACCTGGAATTATAGTCGCTTATTACTGCAGAAGATTTTGTGCGTCTGTAAGATTGGGTTGTTTACATATGAACTGTTTATGTTTTTTGCCTATCACTGGTATGTTTATTGTGCATTTCAAAATACAATTTATTGTACCAGTAATTAAATCTTTCATTTCCAGGTATTTACGGGAAACACAGACCGAACAACAGTTGTTGAAAATAGACTATGGACGCCTGTTCTCGCCATGTGCATCCGACTTTTCCCTTTGACGTGGCTCGAATTACCTTGTTTGCGGGTAGAAGTCTTTGGGTGCAATTTGAATGCCTCGGGGGTTGTCGAGATCTATAATGAAGGTAGTTTCATAAATTTCAACATAGTTCGACTCATAAACGAACGTACCCTGGCTTAAATATATTTCATTTAACCATTGGATTTGATAGTGATGTCAGATTGTGTATTTTTGTAAGGCAAACACAGCCTTAATCATACACTGTATAATAAATTATATATACGATGTACGTATGTTCTATTAAGAGGCACAACCAAAATAAACGTATTCTCATATTTGTATTTTCAAAGCAAAATAGTCAGTTTTAGACAACAGATGATTAACATGATTTATCTATTATTTTCTGATTCGCTGCAATGAATATATAGCCTTTTTTGTATTTATTTATTTATTTAACATATATTAATAAATATTGAATCTCTTCCATTTATATTAAAGAAAAGATTCTGTAAATTCAAATGTGATTTAATTAATGCATATAAACAAATATTGTTTGTTCCCGCATATGTCAATAATGTATGAAAGCTGGACATTTCTCTCAAAGCTGTTTAAAATACTAACTTAATCTAAAATTAAATAAAAATATTCAAGACGCACATGTAGTCACCCAATGACGTAAACAATAACGTTAAAATGGTTTGTTTTTAGCTCACCTAAACACGAATTGCTCAGTGTGAGCTATTGTGACCGGCCTTTGTCCGTCGTCGTTCGTCGTGCGTCGTGCGTTGTCCGTCAACATTTTTTCCTTAATCATCTTCTCCTCTGAATCCGATCATTGGATTTTGACCAAACTTCACAGTAATGATCTCTGGGTGGTCCCCTGCCAAAGTTGTTCAAATGGTTTTGATTGGTTGAACAATTAGGTCACAGGGTCAAAAATTAAGAAAAAAAACTTTAAATGACTTCTTATCTTGAACCGCTAATGGGAATTTAACCAAACTCAATAGGAATGATCCCTAGGTGGTCCTCTACCAAAGTTGTTCAAACCGTTCCAGTCGGTTGCATATGTAGGTCACGGGGTCAAAAAATAGGTTTACAAAGGCAATGGTCATAAATCTTCTCCTTTGAAACTGCAAGGCCCAGACCTTTTATACCTGGTATATAACATCATCTAGAGATCCTCTACCAAAGTTGTTCAAATTGTGCCCCTGGAGTCAAAATTGACCCCGCCCGGGGGTAACAGTTTTACATGGAATTATATTAGGAACACTTTAAATGACTTCATATCTTGAACCCTAATGGGAATTTAACCAATCTCAACAGGAATGGTCCCTTGGTGGTCCTCTACCAAAAATTGTTCAAATGGTTTCAGTTGGTTGCATAAGTAGGTCACGGGGTCAATATATAGGTTTTTAAAATGCAACTTCCAAAACTCTTCTTGTCTGAAACTACAAGGCACAGAGCTTGTATATTTGGTATATAGCATCATCTAGAGGTCCTCTACTAACGTTGTTCAAATTATGCCCCTGGGGTCAAAATTGACCCCGCCCGGGGGTCACAATTTTACAATGAATTATATAAGTAAATGTTCAAACGACATCTTCTCTTGAACTGTTCATGGGAATTTAACCAAACTCAACAGAAATGTCCCTAGGTAGTCCTCTACCAAAATTGTTCAAATGGTTATGATTGGTTGCATAAGTAGGTCACGGGGTCAAAAAGTAGGTTTTTAAAATGCAATTTTCAGAAATCTTCTTGTCTGAAACTACAAGGCCCTGAGCTTTCATATTTGGTATATAACATCATCTAGAGATCCTCTACCAATATTTGGTGGACTACATAAGTGGTACTTTGTAAATGGCTCCACTTTGACCCTTGACCTTTTTCGCAGGTGAGCGACCTAGTGCCCTTTGGGCACTCTTGTTGCAATTGTTAACACTAACGTTTAAAATGGTTTGTTTTTCAAATGTAAAATAAAACCGGTATGTTAGTGATTATGAAGAACTTGTATTACATACCTTAACGATTTGATAAGCACTATAACTAACATAGGTTTATACAGCACCGTTATAAAACGGTTATTACTTACAGCAAGTGTAAGACAATCGGCATTGCCGTTCGGCCATCCGGCCATTATTCCGAAGGTCGATTATCTCATAAATGGCACATCATATTCCGTTAACCTAAACGGTGTAAGAGTGATAGACAAAATATTGACTTAAAATGTTTCATGGGCGCTTAGCACCGACGTGTCCTTCGGAAATACCATTAGTAAACGGCCCATACCTAAATGACAACGCACAGCTCACAGCATCAAGCGAGTATGATGCCAGCCATGGAGCAGGAAAAGCGAGACTGCACAACACAGTGGCACCAGCCGCGTGGTGCGCAGCAAGCAGTGAGATGTCGGCTCCTATACCAAACATGTATATACAGGTTAGTGAAAGGTAGTGGACTGTACATATAACCCTGTTGTTTGTTTTGTAATTTGTGACACCCTGCTTTAATTATTAAAATAACGCTGAAGTGAAATATATATGTTTACCAATGAAAAAATAAAACAATTAAAATAATGATGATGATGATGATGACGATGATGATGACGATGATGATGATGATGATTTAATAATTATTAAATATGCATATCAAATTATACTATGTTAATGTTGTTTAGGTTCGGTTAATGCACGTGAGTACAGTGTTTGCAGTGCAAACTCAAGGTCGGGGCGACAGTGATCACTGGATAGAGTCCTTCCGCCTTGAATACAGTCAGGATTGTATATCTTTCAACAGCCTGTTGAACATCAGTGGCAACAACCATGTAAGAAATAGCCTGATCTGCTAATAATAATACATGTATGTACATTATAAATCCTTAGTGTGCAAACAAACTGTCTTTAGTTTTACGCGAATAGTAGTTGAGTAGTTTAGGATGTTCATGTGATGTTTGTGTTATTTCGTTAAAACATATTGTGTGGTTTCAATTTTGTCCAATACTTTCCCACTTTGTTGTGAGTGTAAGACTAGTTAAAAGATAATAAAACATGGCAAACCGACAGTTCTTTCATAGTTATTATCGAAACTGCGCTACGCACTAAACATCGAAAAAGAAAATCACGCTTAATTATTTATTCAAGTATCTTATACTATATAAAACTTAAACTCACTTCACCCTGGAAGTAAGTTTTGAATACAAAAATGTACGCATACGCCACAACACTATAGGGTTGTCAATCTATTCATCTTTCCGTATTTTGTTACCCAGATATTTACCGGAAACAAAGACCGAAATACAGTTGTAACGAACCGACTTTCGACACCAGTGATCACCCGGTGCATCCGTCTGTATCCCCTTACCTGGACCGCACACCCATGCTTGCGGATGGACGTCTTGGGATGCATTCGAGATCACTCAAGTGGTGATATTATCTATCATCAAGATCCGCTCGTCCTAGCACAAGGTAATTCAGACGACAATAGTAAACTACCTTTGCCAGATATTACAAAAAGCAAGTGGATTTGCTTTTACAGGTATCGTCTAACATAAATATATTAATATATTTTAGTTTTTAATATTGTGTAGCTATAAGATTTAATTTTAAGCAGAACTTAGTTGACATCTAAGTTTTAATACTGTTAGTTGATTTTGGCAAACTATTCCAAATATGTCAGCTACATGTAGGTGAACAAATTATATTCCCAATGCAGTTAAATGCCTACCATACAACAACGATCTTATACTGAGTAACCATGAGCATGATTCATAGTCAATAGGTAGCATTTTTATGCACGTTAAATATGCTATTTAAATAATAATACGAGGGTTGTTCAATATGTATAATTATAATGTGCTTATAACTTCTTTATTGCCTCAAATTAGAATGGAATTCAATATTATAGTAAAATATAACCTATGCCTTAAAATCTAACCAAACTACAAAGGCGTATGACAACAAATCTAGGAATAACATTATTTTCAAACACTACGGGAGAGCACAGTAACACCTTTATTAATTACCGTAGTCACCCCCGTTCACATTTGTGAAATTGCTAGTATTTCAAGACAAATAAAATAATGTGATTATACAATTATTCAGAATAAACTTACAAAACATTTAAAGGATGTTTTCCGTATGTCTGTTGCAAAATTTATGAAATTTCCACTTGTAGTTTTTGAAATATGAACGTTATATTATCGTCTGACAAATCATCACATTACTTATTATGTTTGTTATAATGGAAAACAAACACAAAACGTTTTCAGAATAATACAAAACTATATGTGCAAAGAAATAAAATGTTAAATGTATCATTGAGAACCGTTTTTAATGCACCGATTAGTTTAATAAAAAAGACAGAGTGATTTCAGACAAAAAAGACGTCATACACGCGTTCTGGGTGTAAAGCGCACCGGCGAAGTCGTTTTCTATTGACATTGCGGTGATTACATATAAATTGGAGAGATGTTCAAACAAAGAATGTTGTAAACAATGTAGATATGTCATGTTTAAGGGCACCATGACAAAATGGCCCGTACAAAAACTAACACAAGGGACGACAAAAAACTCTTACAACATCATGACGCAACAGACATTTAGAAAACATATATTTTTGTGTTTTTCGTTTTGTGTTTTACATGATACTAATAAAAGGTCTCACACCATTTGTCAAAACAGCCAAAACAGACACCTTTTGAAAACATCGACACATTATACAATGTTTGTTCGTAGGTAATACCTAGTGATTTTTAACCGTTGCTATTTACTACATACTGTACACATGTCCATATCATGTACGGTGCATTTGTAATTTACTGCAAAACGTGTAATATTGGTTAAAAACATAGAATATGTTTAAAGGGTTTCGCGGGAGTTTTCCCATTGTTTTCCAGCATTTATATTTTGATAATACTTCGTATACCAACAGCTTATGTCTTAAACATGTGAAATAAAAACATTATGTCATCGGTCTTGTTTTGCTTTTATCTCACGATGTATATTATGCTATTTTGCCTTCACATAGTATTTAACTAATTAATATAAAAAGTAAGAAAAACTCACATAAAATTGCCATGTCTACATGTTTGTATACACTTATATATGTTACTTAAAAACAGTGCAAAACATTTTATTAGCAATTTGATGAATTTGGGGGAAATTTTTATCTTTCTCTATCAACTGCTGGAGTCAGGGAAGCGCCTTTCTTACTACTTTTTGACACATTTTTGACAATAAAAAGATCTGGCATTAAGATTTAAGCGAAACTTTTTCAAATGTGTAAAGCAATATGTTGTTATAAAAAATAAAGATATTTGGGGTCCTCCCACTTTTAACAGAGAAATAGTTAAAAACAGAATCCATCCGTTCAGGCAAATATAATAAATACTATGTAGATGTAGCTAAGTTACTGCCTTATGCCACAAACAGTATTTTCAAGATGAGGAAAATAATTGTTCTTTTTTAATTTTCGTATCCTGGTCTCGGTAGCCGGGTTTTAGTAGCCAAAGTGCTGTTTTGTTTGCAAAAATCACCCCGAAATAACAATTTTCCGCGACACCCTTATATTGTAGATTTGATGATATAACAGAATAACGCCGTTTAAGTAGGAAATACAAAGCTAAATACCCAAAGAAGCCCACAATTATTATAGTCAATTTGTCATGTTAGAAATATCAATGATATTGATATGAAATAAGTAAAATATTGTTATGTTACCTTAAAAGTACCATTCTGTAGTAATAAAACATAAACACAGTTGTTAATTAACCATTAATTAGCACAAACAATTCACTTTACGCGTGTCAGCATAATTAAAAATTAAATAGGAACATGCCTTTCACACTTTGCCATATTAAACTCCATGCACCAATGGATGTAATTGTAGAGTTTGAAAGTGAAGCATCAATAGTTTGTCTTAAATAGAAATGGTTATTAAGTAGGACGTCAACAAGAAATTGAATCCAAACTGATTTGTCTCGATGCAAGTCAAAATAATCCAGACTTATGAAGATAAAAGCATGTTCAATGTAAGTGTGTCTTATTTTTCAGTACATAAATATCCGTCCAAATATATGTTTAGTATATTAAGGTGCTGGTGTTGTTACCCATATACAGCAGACGATATCACAAAGTGAAATCATAAAGCACTGTTTTTAAGCTTTAATACATGTTGAAAGATTGTAATCATATGGCACATATTTTAATAGTTCTTATCTTATCTATACAACAATACGGGATTTGGCCTTTTTAATTCTTAAATACACTAACTTCTGTTGATTACATGTTCAAACTTACGTGCAAGAAATGCATTACTTCTAATCGTTTACAAGTGTTGATAATGGAAGCTTATATAATGGTTAAAGTATACAACAAAATGTTACCTTAATATGTTCAATAAAGAATCTAGAAATATAATTATTTGTGACACAAAACATCACCATATAATGGTAAACCGAAAGTAGTACTAGAACGTTCAAATTCAGAAAAAGTTTCAAATTTCAAAAATAGATGTCGCCACCTTTTATTTTTCTTCACTTTGCATACATTAGCTATTTGTTGCTTTTTGCACATTTTCTAGATATCACGTTTAATACATAGAAAGAAAACATGATCAAATTGGTAAAATAGTTTTAAATTATACATTATATATCCTACTATCCAAAGTTCTGTGTGTCGCCAACGATAGTTGTTAAGATCTACATCCTCATCAAAAAAACAAACATTTCAATCATGTTGTCTCCTTTAGTTTTCATTATATTAATAATCAAAATGTTCGAAAAAGTCATGATTGACCATAACATTTTGGTAACATTTTCTAACCATGCATAAATATACACTTGTTGCTAATCAATGCGTCAGATACGTGATCAAACTTTAAGTGATGGCAAGTGTGACAAAACCATATGCCGTCGAAAAACTCCTAAATATTGAAAATACATAACAAAATAGTGTAAAGATGTAAATAGTATAATGCATTGATAACGTATTTGATGATATTTTAATATATATTTTGTAATAACTGTCCGTCGGTTCAGTGTTTGTGCTTGAAACTATTTACACAATATATCTTGGTATTATCAGTTCACGCGAAATGCAAGGGTGGGCGGGCGGTCGGGCGGTCGTCAACTTTTGGTTTCCGCTTAATAACTTTGCTTAATCCTATTGACACCAAACTTGCTGTATGGGTAGCTTATATCAAGAGGCAGCTGCTTAGGATTGCTACCCATTTGTCTGTAATCAAGATCAAGGTCACTGTAACTAAATATAGAAATTCAGTTTCCGCTTAATAACTTTAGTTTGCTTTGGCCTATTGACACCAAACTTGCTGTATGGGTAGCTTACATCAAGACGCAGCTTGGGATTGCTACCCAGGTGTCTGTGATCAAGGTCA
>Ga0224511_10004611_pt1 | contig 10489 bp, 3 predicted proteins | sample SF_May12_sed_USG_2_FD_169988 | JGI IMG/M metagenome (GOLD analysis project Ga0224511, IMG submission 169988) | Sediment microbial communities from San Francisco Bay, California, United States - SF_May12_sed_USGS_8_1 | ecosystem: Environmental > Aquatic > Marine > Sediment | place: USA... | reverse complement strand
GCACTTCCGCGTGCTGGAGCTCTCCCCGCCGTCGTGGAACGCCACGCCGATACTGAAAACAAATAATAATACAACTTTTATGTTTATATATTGTTTATCACGATGGCGTAGAAGTATCTTTTACGAAAGTTTGTTTAACGTAACTGGTATGTTGCGTTTATAAGTAGATAATAATATTTGTCTTCTCGTAATAAATGTTCTTACAAGATGTCCTTCAAGCGGCATGTAGCGGCATCTAGCATATTTATCAACCATTTCGAAACAGTGAAGGGGGCCTTAGGGCAGTGGGTGCAATATGCTATAATACTTATTAGATAATGGTTAAGTGAAGTATGTAACGGTACCCACTTGTGCCCCAACTCGTGGGCTCCTATGCCAGCAGACCCGTATGTCGTTGTGTCCACCACCAGAGAGAGGCTCTGGGACAGCGAGCAGATCTTACACACGTAGCTCGTACCTGGAATAGAGTCGTGTCGTCTTACAACATATAGGGTCGTGTCGTTTGGCAAAATATAGGGTCGTGTAGTCTCACAACATATCAGACTGAAGTGATATGCACATGTCAGGTATGTTTAAAACTATATTTAGCATTGGGTTTACTTGATTGCTGACATAATTATATAACAAAATATAGAACAACAATGGTTACGTATTTATAACACCGGATTCTTTTCCTATATGACTTTTATAAGCTCACTATTAATAAAATGTATAGTTTTGTCTACTGACTTTTTGTTATAATAATAGTTGGTTATTATATAATCCTAAAATGGACAGGACTGGTAACCTGAGACAAAATTATGTCACATTACGTTTTCACCGTAACAGTTCTCTAAATACTATGGTATGATTACGCAGGACCCTAATATTATTAGTTATCGTACTTGAACTGCAAGTGCAATATGAAATTGTTGTTCATTTCCAAATCCCACACATGAGTTAGTGTCTTACCAAGGCATGCCAATTAAGCTAGTTCGGTAGAAGGTGACCTAATACCTATTTTAATTGAGTATACACATTTTTCCCAAGCAGTTTAGGAAGCAAACGATCGTTGGCAGAAATATAGACGAAGCAAAACAACTGCATGGGGTTAACAGACAAAATGCGATCACAAAAGCTTACCATAAACACAGTGTCCTTAGATACGCTAAAACACATGCCGAAAAGTTTTCTTGTGTACCAAGAAACGTTTACCTTTAGAACCAGCAACTATGGACAGTTCCACAACTGTCAATCATGGTCATTTATAACTGTACATTGTCAATTTTAATCCAATAGATTAGGATTATATTGTCAGCTGACAATCTGACCTAGAAAAAATACAAAAGAAAGCATACATCCTGTTTGTGATAAACCTTATCACAAGATCAAAGAAAATATGCCGCTTGGGGAGGAGCTTGAAAATTTGTGGAACTATCCATTGCCATGCGTGTTAATAACTGCATTGTAATAACAAATAGTAAAGCCATGCCGACCTCCAATATCCCCTGACATGCCATTCCTGTCCGGCTGCCCATTCCTCAGTATGTTCTCGACGGCCGAGTGGTCCAGCATGTGGTGTGCAGATTCTACAACGTGCATACATGTACATGCAATGTGTGGTTAATACATATAGGCAGAGTTACGGTATGTAGTAAATAACTATAGGCAGTGCTATGGTTCCGTAACTACCCTTTACGGACACCCTTTGTTTTCGGACACTCCTTATTTTTTTCAACGAAATAATAATTTTTTAGCGTTAGAAAACATGTTTTACGGACACCTTTTGTTTTCAGACACCCCCTATATTTCTCAGAAATAATGGTTAGCGTCCGAAAACATAGGGTAATTACGGTATATGAAACCTACTGGCAATGTTATGGTTATAACTACGATTAGTGTTGGTGTATAGGGTAAATGACTAAAGACAGTGTTACGATGTATGGAATAACCTTATACAGTGTTTCGATGTATGGAATAACCTTATACAGTGTTTTGATGTATGGAATAAACTTATACAGTGTTACGATGTATGGAATAACCTTATACAGTGTTTTGATGTATGGAATAAACTTATACAGTGTTTTGATTTATGGAATAACCATATACAGTGTTTTGATGTATGGAATAAACTTATACAGTGTTACGATGTATGGAATAACCTTATACAGTGTTTTGATGTATGGAATAAACTTATACAGTGTTTTGATTTATGGAATAACCTTATACAGTGTTTTGATGTATGGAATAAACTTATACAGTGTTTTGATGTATGGAATAAACTTATACAGTGTTACGATGTATGGAATAACCTTATACAGTGTTTCGATGTATGGAATAACCTTATACAGTGTTACGATGTATGGAATAACCTTATACAGTGTTTTGATGTATGGAATAAACTTATACAGTGTTACGATGTATGGAATAACCTTATACAGTGTTTTGATGTATGGAATAAACTTATACAGTGTTTTGATTTATGGAATAACCTTATACAGTGTTTTGATGTATGGAATAAACTTATACAGTGTTTTGATGTATGGAATAACCTTATACAGTGTTACGATGTATGGAATAAACTTATACAGTGTTACGATGTATGGAATAACCTTATACAGTGTTACGATGTATGGAATAAACTTATACAGTGTTACGATGTATGGAATAAACTTATACAGTGTTACGATGTATGGAATAACCTTATACAGTGTTACGATGTATGGAATAACCTTATACAGTGTTACGATGTATGGAATAACCTTATACAGTGTTACGATGTATGGAATAACCTTATACAGTGTTACGATGTATGCAATAAACTTATACAGTGTTTCGATGTATGGAATAACCTTATACAGTGTTACGATGTATGGAATAACCTTATACAGTGTTTCGATGTATGGAATAACCTTATACAGTGTTTCGATGTATGGAATAACCTTTTACAGTGTTTCGATGTATGGAATAAACTTATACAGTGTTTCGATGTAGGTGAAATAACTAAAGACAGTTTTTGATGTTTAGTTAATACATTGTAACTTCAGACAGTGCTACGATATATGGTAATTAACTACAGACGGTGTTATCATTTTTTGGTGTATGGTACAGGAATACAGACAGTAATACAATATAATACTTTGTCTCCTGTGAAAATAATCACTTGATGTCATGTGTATCACGTTAAACTACCCAACCATAAGCCTGGAAAAACGTTGATTCATCTAACAAGCACGAAGTTGACTTAATCATGCCTACCTAACACCATAAGCAAGTAATCCCCTACATGTTTGTTATTGACAGCTACCGGCTAATGTAATTCTCATATCAAAGCATTAAAAAAGTATGAAAGCAACATGTGCCGTAGCGTCATGACATTTATAAGTCGTTAATACCAGGTACAATCTAATAAACTGTTCCTATTTTGTAACATGTGCAAACTTTGCTTAGACCACACATTTTAACAATGACAGAAACAAATGTCATATAGACCGGCATGAAACAAGATTAACTCGCTTCAACAACTTGAGCATACACTATTACACATCAAAGGGAGTATAGAAGTTTTATTAAGGATTTTTGTAATGTATTTTATCGCTAAGCGTCTGCACCAAATTTCTGTTGTGACTTAGACATTGTTATTCGCAACAGTCGCAAACCTAAACAAATTGCTTAAATCCGCGCCGTTCACAGAAACTTGAAAAGAGCCGTCATAGTTTAAAATGTGATTGCATGACACTTTAAAAAGAATCCTCGGTAATGCGTTAACGAGTTCTACGGGCAACTGCCTAATAATATTCTTACTTTCAAAGATATAAAACTTTAACCATCGATAAGTCGGTATTTGGAAATTTAATATAATGAATAACTATAGAAAACAGTTTTTTAAGTTGACAAATTGGAAAAATGTTGTTTTGTTGTTAAAACAATTGTAAACAAATCATTTCCTTGTGTTGCTGCTCACATATACGATCTTCCTTACAATAACAAAAGTATTTCTATGTGCGCATGCATATATCATCAATAACGTATACTACATGCACGATAATTTTATACCATGTTTGTACATGTATACATGTTTAAAAATAAACGCTTACCTAAAACTGTTCCTCCTGTTTTGGCCTTGGCATAACTGAAATTTATAACGTTTAATTGGATCCTTATATATCAGTAAGTCGAATTCATAATTCGTGGTTGGTTGGTTGGTTGGTTGGTCGGTCGGTCGGTCGGTCGGTCGGTCGGTCGGTCGTACGGGCGGTCGGTCGTACGGGCGGTCGGATGGGCGGTCGGATGGGCTGCTTTTCAACACTGATTTCACTGCGGTCAGTCCAGTAACTAGCGTCACTCGTACAAGAACACATTTTCATAATAAAATAAATTGAAGAGATGTTCAAAGGAAATATGTTGTAAAAAATGTAGACAGGATAAGTTAAAGGGCACCATGTCAAATCTGCCCGTACACAAACAAGCACTTAGAACAGTCCGAAACATGCAGAAATGTACGAGGTAGCAGACATTCAGAACAAAGTATTTTTGTGTTTTATGATTTATTTATAAATTTGTATTTTTTATATTTATAAAAATGTTAGATTTTGAAATAAATTGTAATCTTGCTCCTACCAAAAATATAAAATAATTTAAACTATCATCGTTTATAAGCATATTTTTACCAAACAAGACAAAAATTGACAAAGAGTGAATCAATTAATGGCTGACAATTTTTCGCAATTTCTTTGGCATGACCTGCAATTTGCTTTGACAAGGGTTTATACAGGAACTTTTTTTCTAGACAAAGAGTGTTACTGTGACCATGATTTGTGTTGATATGTGTATAATGATATTTTACCAACAAACATTGAAGTAGCTCCAAAACTCTACCTGTCACATGACCTCGAGGTGTTATATTGTCTACATTAAATGTATATATATATTGCTAACTAACATATTACTAACTTAGAATTCTTTGGAAACACTGCAAACAACTGAAATACTCACTCAATAAAGAGCATGGCGTGGTTGAAATCTGGCAGCGCCCCCTTTCGACGCCCTTGACGTTTGAGAAAGATGTCAAGTTCCGTCAACGTGGCGTTGCTGTCCACGCGGTACCCTGGCGTCTCCATCTTCTCCGAGTCAATGAAGTCCAGGTCCCTGGGTGTCTACAGATTGACAATATGGCTTAATACAAACGTTAATTTTTTTTCTGAATGTATGTTGCATCCTTGTGTCATACGTGTGTTTGTGTTGTTATGTGTGTGTGTGTTTTTTGGTGTACGGGCTATTTTGTCATGGTGCTCTTAAACTTGACATATCTACATTTTTCACAACATTCTTTCTTTGAACATTTCTTCAAATTATATTAAGTAAGGTTCTTGGATGTGTTGTGGAGAACAAAATTGAGTATGATGTTGCTGTTATTCTATTATTAACACGTGCCACTGGCTAAATTCCCCATGTCTTTGCTGTGCATGCAATGACGAAAAAAAGTCAAAATGTATTAGTTTTTGAAGTGTATGCTGACAACGTGTAAAATACATGTATACTAGTAATATTTTTTTTTAATTGGATAACCGAAAAAGGTTTCTTTAAAAATAACCATGCAAAAATATGTTTTCGTGCAATTGGGGTTGACCTCACACATACAAAGAGGTTATTATGTGATTGTGAAATAGACAGCTCGAACGAAAAAATGTGACTCAACGGGCTTATATTAATATCTTGAGTCAACATTCAAATGAAAGTCTTGGGGATCATGATGTAGTCTTCGATTAAGGAACTATGTGAAAATTAATAAGGGATTAATCTTACCTTTGCAATAAAATAACCACCTAATCGAACTTTTATTTTTAAATCTTTGTCATCTATTGACGAATACCGCAAATGAATCTGAAAAAAACAAATATTATAGAATTATGACTGCCCTGAAATGATCACAAAATTACCACGTTATTATACAATATTAATATAACAGCTAGTCACACACGAGTTTGCTGTTATTCGCTGACATTAACAAGTAGATAAATGTAGTATTACATTAATATGAAATATAATTATTATAACAAACACTAGAAAACGGCATTCACCCCATTGATGACGTGTGCATAGTAGTATCTTATCTCGTCTATTGCATTGCGTGGCCCGTACTGTTCTTCGAACCTGCATCACAACAATTGACTAGATATGTGATTGTCAGATGTTACTTTTCCTACTTTTATATCAGAACATTTATCACGTGTTTTGTTGTATACATGTAAAAAGCCTTTTCTTGTGTAAGCATATCACAATATTGCATGTCCAAATATAATGTCACCCTAATAAAATAACGTAATAAATCTGTTCTCCAAGGGAGCTCACCACTGCTAGAAATACTCAGGTAAGTGAAGTGTATATTAATACCATATATTTGTAACAGTTTAATACAGTAGTAAATGTAAATTAAATTAGCTTGATACTGTTTTATTTTGGATGGATTTTAAACCTAATCTGATAAAATAAATATCTCATTATACAGAGGGTGACAGACGGGAACATTTAGACGTCCACCAATGATGGCAAGCTCGGCTAACGCGTTCTGTCACTATCGGCAGGATGATATATTAATATTATTCTACACCTAATAAATTCATCCAACGAACGTCCTTTATTTGTACCACGTGACCGGCCAATATTTTCCCGTATTGGATCAAAAAAAGTCCGTATTTTTTTCGTATTGGACGATTAGGTGCAAGTGCACTTTGCCATTGCTTTTCAACGATAAAAGCCGTTGACCGTAAAAAGTATCCGAATTAAAAAAAACGTGATCGTGTAGGCGCTTGTCTTTAAAAACACACTTGCACGAGTATAGTACAGTAAAACGTCTTATAACCTATAATTATATTGCGCAAAGTACAAGGAAATATATGTGTGCAAAGAATACAACGATTGAAATGTTTGTGACTTTAGTATTGCCGCGATGCACATGGCAAGTACATGGGGTACAACACCTTTGAATGGGCATGTGTCATAACTACTGATGAACAGCTTCAATAAAACCGAAGCTGCTGTTTTCTCGTGCAGGCTATGCTTCCTGAGGGCTTTCCCTTTCATCAGTTTAATTTAGCCTTACAAATAACGTTCAAAGTATGTGTTGATGTTATAAACATGACTCTGTCTGACTGACTGTTCCAATAAATGTTTTCTTTGGATTTATACTCATTTTTTATGAAAATAGGAAATAGTTCTTACTTTAAGTACACACTGTAGTCGACGATAGGAAATAGTTCTTACTTTGTGTACACACTGTAGTCAACAATAGGATATAGTTCTTACTTTTTGTACACACTGTAGTCGACATTAGGATATAGTTCTTACTTTTTGTAAACACTGTAGTCGACAATAGGATATAGTTCTTACTTTGTGTACACACTGTAGTCGACAATAGGATATAGTTCTTACTTATTGTACACACTGTAGTCGACAATAGGATATAGTTCTTACTTTTTGTACACACTGTAGTCGACAATAGGATATAGTTCTTACTTTTTGTACACACTGTAGTCGACAATAGGAAATAGTTCTTACTTTGTGTACACGCTGTAGTCGACAATAGGAAATAGTTCTTACTTTGTGTACACACTGCAGTCAACAATAGGAAATAGTTCTTACTTTTTGTACACACTGTAGTCGACCACCGCCAGTATCTCGACACAGTACTCGCTGGCACCCGAAACACTGGGGATACTTTTGTACGACGACCGGGGATCCGAGTGAAACTGGATGGGATTAAATTTACCTGCAACAAAAATAAGACGTTATGATATTTAACAAAATAAGCATGACGATAAAAATCATTTTTTATTTCATATATCTACATATATCTAGATTTATATTATTTGAATGTGTATTATAAAAATGTGTTTAAATTACACACGAAACTTTACAACAAAACAGATCATATTTTATGAAAATTGTTAATCGGTGTTTGAACAACTGGGTGTTTTGTAATACAACTTACACATTTCCTTCAACGACAATCTCAACATAAAATATATAAAAGGTCAACTGGATATACAGAATAAAAGGAAACCGATCAGTAAAGTCCATTGAAGACCAAATTACAAGAACAAAAACATAACTAAAATACGAAACAATGCTTCAAGTTAATAAAAACACAATGCAACCACAGTGAAATTATAAACAAAATAAACAAAAAATATTCCTGTAACATCAATTTCGATGAAATAGAATCATCATGTGTATAGGAGTGAAAAAAATAGAGAAAAGAAGTGGCTTTTTGTCAGAAAAAAGGAAACCTACAAAACAGGACCTCAACCACGAATCACTTGATTTCAAAGTAAACAATTGTTGTACTTGTCCGCTTAGTCTTTTTTGTCCTGGTTCTTTTTGTCTTTCTTACAGCTCGCCGTTTGTGCCGGGAATGTATGCCTTCCCGGATGATACTCGGCACTTGTTTACATAAGGGCTATCATCTTAATTTAGGCTTCAGATAGGCTATGAATATGGCTCATATTTTAAACATGTATGTGTACGCAATAATGAATATGCAGGATTTAGTATAATATGTTTAGTGATTATTTAGTTTTGGAGAGATATATTGTTTCAATAATGCTTTTAAACGTTAAAACACATCTCGAAGAGAAGTCTACAAAAATAGCAGACGACCTTTTTGTTATGTTACCCATGCATGTAATTATCATTATTAAAAATGCATTAAAGGATGAACTATAAAACATCATTGTATGATAAATGATGAATACTAAATGCCGCTACCTGCAATAGCTCAAAACTAATTTATAACGCGAGAACACAGCACAAGCCTACATTACATCTTACAGTCGTGTTATCCTTGGTTTAGTATCTTATTGTGTGTGTGTTTATTCAAACTAGTATGGTAAAGGTCTTTGTGTTAGTTACACTACACGTATACAAAAGACAATTTTATTGTTGTATCAATGTAGTGACTGTAACCAAGGAAACAGCTTACGTAGCATATTGGCAGTGTAGCGTTTCCTGATCACGTGATCGGGGTGTTTCTGCATTTGGATGGGGTCGAACTCTCGAATTCCAAGGTCATCCTTTACCAAACCTTTCTAAATAAATATAAAACAACTGCTTCTGAACTATTCTAAATCAAAATACGATTGTATTCGCATACTCATGAGTACGATTGTTCAACTTGTAAACTTATTACATGTAGTAGGTATCCTATTTTATCAATTGTTGTTAGACTTACGATGAATTGATATGTAAATTATATATATTTCTAACTAGTAGCTAACAAACACAAAACAAATATAAGTATATCATTCATGCATTTTGGCAATGCATTGCTCGTGAACACTATTCAAGAGAACGTAACGTTACCACTGTGACGTTCCCGTTGTTATGGGAGACCTCGACGGCAACTTGGTCATTTGCATCCTTGTAAAAGTGCACGTCCTGAAATGAGAACACACACGATATGTACATACTATCTAACAACTATCATTATTTTTATTTTACTGGGGGCTTTTTACAAAACAATATGAGTGGTGGTTTGCTTCGACGACGTGTATACGGTATGCATTAACATGTCCCATCGTGAAAGAAAAAAAAAGAAAAGAAAACGTGTATAATTTGAAACAAAGATACTAGTAATATGTTATTATGTACGCTGGTCATTAAAGTCCATTGAAGCATTAGTACCGGCATACAGCAACAGATGACGGTGGGTTTGTTTATACACAATCAGTGGTTACCGTACACATTTATTTATGTGCGAACAGCGACTAGTGATATGTCCATCGACCCCAGTGTATATGCGTAACTGTCAGGCTGACGGCCGGTGTGAATGGTGAGACAAATCACTACTGGACGTTTGATGTATCACTGGATACTTGCTGCTGTCAGCAGTATACTTCCATAATAATATTGACCTAATTAAGGTTTACGGAATCTCAAACCAATGACACACATTGCAGCGGTGGACCACAACCTTAACAGCATCATATTAGATCATCATATTTGCCCAAATATTACTGTGAATATCCTACTGTATTTAAAATGAGACACTTAATGTCTAGTGACAATCCGAATATTATCAAATCAGTTGCAACATATTCGTAATCGTATCATGCTTTTCAAAAACGTAATTTAACATTATTTAAACACATAATAAATTTACTATTGTACTATTCTGTTGGCTAAATTCCATGTATGTCTCTATTGAACATCGATCTCAAGTTTGTAAAATGTATATTTGTATGTATATATGTTTATGTAATGAGCCGGTGGCCATTATAGCAAAATAATCTTTGAAACTTGAAACTTGAACAACACTTCAATAAATGACATTTTAAGTTGTCAGGAGGGACCCACCTCTATGGTTCCATATTCGCAATTAAGGCCCCCGTGGTCGTCCAGGTAACACAGGGGAGAGTTGAGATCAATGGCAGGATTGCGCATGAGCGGCCGGAAGTGAGTGTCCGGATGTGGTCTGAAGAAATACTCCAGGGTTTCCATGACACCACTGTTG
>Ga0224511_10004610_pt1 | contig 10490 bp, 10 predicted proteins | sample SF_May12_sed_USG_2_FD_169988 | JGI IMG/M metagenome (GOLD analysis project Ga0224511, IMG submission 169988) | Sediment microbial communities from San Francisco Bay, California, United States - SF_May12_sed_USGS_8_1 | ecosystem: Environmental > Aquatic > Marine > Sediment | place: USA... | reverse complement strand
ATGGCTCTATGGGATAGTCTGAAAGTTAATCTTCAGTGCAATTTAGTCTCAGCTATGTTTTTAACACAATAATGTTCAGATACTCAGACATCCTTTAAAACTGTATTTCAAGGACTGTCCTCAGATATTGAGAATAGCTTTAAGAACTCTGTGGCAGTCTGAATCAGTTTTATGTGGAGCATTCTTACCATTATAGTGATGGTTTGTTGAGTTTGTAGTGTCGGGTGACCTCTATCAGATGCTCTCACTATCAGGAGGTATCGCGACGAACCAGAATCAGCGTCCATTGGGGCGACAATTCTGATCTCTCCTGACTGCGTTCCCACCTGAAAATGGCCGCCATCTCCTGAGATTATGGCGTAATTGACAAGGTTATTTGGTGAGGTGACATCCCAGTCCTGTGCCGTCACTGTGTAAATCACTGAACCTAAAACAATAACAGAATTTCATCATCAGTAACTAAGTTTTCAATATCAGTCTATCAAGCAACTCAAGATAGTACAACTACCTAGAAATTGTTAACAACTCACCTGCCTAAAGAGTTAAAGGTAACAAAATACTACTGTTTCCAACCGAAAAATCAACAATCATCTGAGTTCATCAGTTGCATGTGACCCCAAGCAGCAGACTGGGCATACCTGGTCTAATGGGTTAGTGGTTACAGGTCTCACTCTATAAGCTTTTGCCAACATGCAGGAGATAATTAAAGTCTATGCATCCCAATGGTTCTACATGCACTTACCAACTGTCTCATTCTCTGCTACATGAAGGGTTGGTGCTGCCTGATTAAACACGGGCGCCATGTCATTCAGGTCATTCACTTGTATTTTAAGAGTCGCAGAGGCAGATAGAGCTGGGATGCCTTGATCCGTGGCTTGGATGGTCACATCTAGTTGCGGAGGAAGCAGTTCTGCATCCATTACGGTGTGAACGTAAACAGTACCGTTGTCATGGATACCAAAGTACTCGTCATATGCGAGAATGGAGTATGTAAGCTCCCTGTTCACACCTTGATCACCATCAGTAGCCTGTTTAAATTGTGAAAAATGAAGCGGTAAACACAGGTAGTTCTAAACAACAGAGGCAGTGTCCATTCTTTCTATGCCTTTGCTATGTTTGATGGTATTGTCGGAAGAGGTGTGGGTTTGAATTTCAGTTAACACCAAACGGGTTTGTAGGCACACTGGTTGGCATCTATATGTACTGCCTGTATCCAATGTGTCAACAAACTACCAACTGCATACACTTGGTGGAAAAAATGACAGCAATTCCCCCTCATTATTTGTTGAATTCTGGACTTTGTTTCTGGCACCTACTTTTGTTTGAAGGAACAGAATCTCTCTTTTCTACGTACTTCAATAAAAAAAGGGCTCCTATCCATATGAAATAAAACTGCAAATCTAATCGACCTGATAGGAGTGATATTTGAAAAAAGGCGTTTCCCAAACAGCTGAGAATAATTGAGGAATCATACCTGAATATTTATCTCAGAGAAGAAAGTTGTTGATGACTCATTGATGAACCCGTAGAAGACATCAGGGTTAAACACAGGAGCTTTATCATTCACATCAGCTATGGAGATGATGAGCTGACACACATCTGTCAATCCTCCTTCATCCGTGGCGAGGACATTGAGATAATATACCGACTCAGTCTCACGATCCAAACAGTCGCAGTTCACAGTCACCTCACCAGTGATTGGGTTTACAGCAAACCTACAGAAGGTCTACAGTAAAACATCTTCTGCGGTTTATATGGAATGATTTTAGTATACCACCACCACCTTGAATAACAATGAAAATACTTCACGATGCTAAAACTCAAGTCAAAAATTAGTCACAATGGATACTGGTAGTTGTCCCTCCTGTATACCTACCGTCCATAAAGCATCAACAAACCTCCACTTAATTCAATATGCCTGAAATAGGATTAGAATCCCACAGGGTGTCATACCCAAATCTATACCGATGGTGGCGCCTCAGTTTTGAAGGTATCGATTGAGACGATGTTCTTATTAAGGTGTGACTGTAGCTTTTACTGTAAAACTTTATCTGAACAACCGATCAATTTATAGCGTGTCCAATAATTTTCTTTCCATGATGACGTTTAAATTGAATTGCAACCATGTGCGTATTTAACAGAGAAAAGAAACTCAAGCTCTGCGATTAAAAAGCCTCAGCTAATTGATCATCAGTCCATCACAGTTTAAAGAACTGCCTCATATACCTGTTAGTGTCTATGGGTCGGATGGAGTAGGTTACATTTGTATTGCTGTCCGCATCTGATGCGTAAAGGCTATCGGTCATGTTAACCTTAGTTCCTACGGGAGAGTTTTCCACCACTATTCCTGTGTAGACTTCTCGGGTGAAGGAGGGAGGATTGTCATTTGAATCTAAGATGGTTACTGTGACTGAGGTCTCTGACACTTCTCCAGTCAATTCCTCTATGGCTGTTACCTGTCGGAGAAAAAAGACGTGCATGAGCTCCATGACAGAACTTAAGATATTTGGACGGTGACCAAAAGCGCAAAGACTAGATGGTTTTAACCTGTCAAAGCAGTAGGATCATCAATACTCAGTAAGACTAAAATAATACAAATCTGTAAATACGTCAAGATAAGATGGTAGATCATGGCATACTTATTTAAACGTGCTACGAATCCTCGGTTGTCTAATTTTATACAATTTGGTATAAGAATGCACCCGCTGGCCAGCATTAGCAAAATTTCATAAACAAAATCTCTAGGTGAAAATAGTCGGTGAAATTGGAACTGTACCGTACCAAGGTTCTATCATATTCGAGTCCCCCGTTAGGACCTACCTTTAATTTGATGGATTTCTGGACTTCATAGTCAAGTTTTCTCTGTGTGATGAGTGTCACTGTGGCTTGGTTAACTACTCGTGAAGGACTCACGGTGAAGTCTGCTGACTCTGTGCCATCCGGGTTACTGGCATGGAGCATGAATGTCCCATTAATACCCTGAAAAGATCCAAAAAGTATCACCATCGGTGATGTTGAATGAAAACATACAAAGAAATTTTAAGGAGGACACAATTTTAAACATCTATGGGGAGTCTATCTATGTATTGCGGTGTTGAGTTGGTCTTGTATATTGTGTGTATTGGATGATTTCATGCTTGGTTCAAATCATAGCACCTTCCCAGGGGTAGTGAGGATTGTCTGATAGTCATAGCTCTTTGTTATCTCACCCATAATAGCTTCACAAACTAGAAATGGCGTATAATAATAATAATAAAGCCACCGAGCGGGAGAAGGTTTTCTATGGCACGTTATTGATTAGTTGGAATAAATCGATTGTAGAATGGGTGTTAAATTGATTCCAACAGGTAACAGTCACTACTCAAACCCTATATAGGGATATGTCCCCTGGGGTAACGACAACTACAAAACCAAGTGCTGCCTTCTGCTAACTTATTCATGACTCAAGAGCCTCTCGGATATTTACATGTTGCTTACAGTGAATTGCAGACATGTACTCGTTGGTAGCTTGGCAGGGCACGAGCCATATTGTTTATCGATGACCACAGGTCAACACAGATGGGAATGATCACATGCTGATAGTATCAATGCTACTTACTGCCTGCGGATTGGATCGCATTGGATTACAATTCTATCTTATCTTTGTTGGTCTATTGGTCCCGCGTTTTTACTCAAACCTCTGATATTCTTTTAGAAAGCTGGGAACTGGGCTGTCTCTCAAGAGATGAATTTTTTTCTGCATACTTTGCCTATCATTACGAGGCTATGTTTACTATAATTTATATACTCCCAGTGCTAGTCTTCTTTGACTAATGGGTTCTCAATGTGACATAGAGAATAGTTCATAATGTAACAGCGATTAGCTTAGTTCTCAATGTGGCAGAATTACTACAGGTAGTCAATCTCATGACACAATAATTCCAAAGAAATCGGTTTCAGCAGCTGGCAGAAGCCATCCCAGAATCCTGTTGGTCCTAATTATCATCCCAAACATAGAAAATTAAACACATCTCACCTGATCAGGGTCCAGCACCGTGAGGGGTGTGGCCCAGTTGACTGGACTACCTGCTGGGAGTTCCTCTCTAACCATCGCCTCACTAGACGCGCTGCTAAACTGAGGTCTCACATCATTCAGATCGAGTAGTGAGATTGTCACAGCTACTGTGGTTTCATCATGACTTGGATCGGCTGTTTCATCACTACGCGGTATCTCCTGGGCCTGTGTACAAAGACATTTAATAACATGCATGTATCAATAGGGCATCCGCTCGGACTGCATCCGTAATAATGTTCCACTGGGAAAAAACATCACCAAAAGAGTATGATCATGTCCGGAAGACAGCTCCGTATGTATCCATGTTGTTCCTAACCATATTAGCGCAGACGTTAATATGACGTATACCTTTCAACCTTGTATCGGTTGGCAAGCTACTCAAGCAGATGAACTCATTAGCAACCTGAGTCATTGTTGCCAAGAATCTAACATTTCAAAAAGATAAAAGTGAATGTGTTTTATGTTTCAGGTGCAATGACCCATGTCACGGCTGCTCAGTGATCAGCTTCAGTTTATGTTTTTATTTCCTGTGTAGAGGACAGTAAAAGTCTACTTACCACCACGATGAGAGTATAGATGGCGCCATGTGACATAACTTCCTGTGAATCTGTATCGATGATCTGATGGTTGTAAACCACACCAGTGGTTGTATTTATCGAGAAATAATCCACATCTGAGATGAGATTACCATCTGTAATTGAAATAAATGGTTTCATATAGTGGATACATTGGAAGATAAGCCGCTGTCTTGGTTTTAGCTGGCTTCCGTCTTCAACCCAAGCTGTCATTCGCACTATCTGTTGGTTCCGCTATAGCATAGGAATGTCAGCAATTTTAACTCTGTGAGCAGTTTCTTGATGTATCAACTCAGCAGATTTGTTTTGAGCACAGGGATTTGATCTCAGCACCAGCGTACCTATTTTGAAGAAATAACGAATAGCTCGCGGATTTGACCCATCTCCATCATTCGCTGTGACTTGAAGTATTCTGCTGCCTGTAGGTAGGTTCTCTACTGTGCTGGCTATATAAGGCATACCAGTGAAATATGGCGGTGCATCCTGAATGTCAAGGACATTCACTATCATCGTCTGATTGCTGGACAGTGGAGTCTACAATGAGAAAATTACATGCGAATCTAGTTCTAGTTAGTAACCCGGGTATCTTAGCACCGGCATATTTATTTCGATGATTCACTGATCAAAGTGACTGTACAAAGCAGTAGCAGTATGAGCTGAGACAAGTCAGAATCGTATAAAATTCCCCAGGGGCATGACATTAACCGTTACAACCATAATCATATGCAGCCTCTTCAAACCAGAGGTTGGGTTGCTTCTATCTCAAGTATATAATAAAGCAGATGTTCGGAGACAAATGGAGATTGTGTTTTTCATTTAGCTGCTGATTGATGATGAGCGGCGAGATCGCTGTCGCCTGGCACTCAAATGGACCCCTTGAGCTGAGGAAAGTTTTTTTACTCAATAAATGCTCCCAATCTGCTTTAATCTGTCAACAATGTCTGTAAAGGGGGTCAAGGCCGTCTTTTAAGATGTCATGGTCATATTCACCTGGCAGGAGGTACCAATGCAGCCAGCCATGTCTGTCACTCTAACTTTGACGAGGTAGAGTTTTACCGCCTCATAATCTAGCGAGTGATTAGTCAGCACTGTAGCACTGCCGTAACTATGCGAGACAGGAAGTTTGGTACTGGCATCACCGAGATAAAATGGCAGCGATGGATCATCGAGAAAAATCTCCATGGCAGCGTTGTACCCAGAGTCCTCATCCTGGGTGGTGATATTCAGCACAAATGTGCCAGCAGCCTTATTCTACAACAACAGTGGGTAGATGACTTCACTATATGTGGATTGGTAGGACGAAGAAGTAGAGGGCATAACTGGGCTTAGAACTACAGGTTTCCAGTTTGAGCAACACTAAGTTTATTCTCCGCAGTTCTCGATTGCTGCGGTATTAAATAAACAACTGCTGTAATCACTTTCTCTACAGGCACACCGCATGAATCATGCTGGAAACAAGCCTTTGGCTGAGCAATATATTCTACGCAAAAGAAGATTTCATCTTATGGACGCCAAATTGTTGAAGACTATAATGGCCCTTTTTAAAAGCTGACCCACCAGAGTATCGAAGGTACACATTTTGACTGAAATTACATTACACCTTTCATTATGGATCATACAATTGTACTTGTATACATGTCAAGTCCTAAAAGACTATGATTTAACCATTTTTCGAATTGAGAAATCTCCCTGAGTTCAACTTTAACATCATAGTAATAATATCCTTGGGTCAGGTCAGTTACTGGTAGGGATGACTATATAGGTTCGGTCTGGTTTCATCGCCTGGTGCCAGACTGTAATGGCATAGACAACATTTGATGGGTAGATAAAAGTGAATTAATTTAGCACATGAGTGGCATACAAGACCCTCACTAATTCTTCAGCATGACTTGTAGATAGTTATGAAATTATTCATAATCTTTTCAAATTCATGGAATCCCATTGGCAAAGTTTGTTTAATTAGTCCCATTGGTCTCATTGTGGCAATTCAATTGAGTGCTTATCAGCGGCATATGGCTGGTTTCACTCGCCGGACCTTTGGTTTCCAAATCCACGGATTCTCTTTAATAAGAAGCACAATGAAACGTTATAATCCTTTCCACGTCTACTGATCTTGCCACCTGTGAACCATTATCTCACCAATCATCAAAAGGCAGTGCTACCGGGTACAGGTAAAGAGGGTTTGCTGTCTAATTAACAACGCCTCAACTATGCGTAATATCTACTTCATAAAATGTATAACTCTAGAATGTGTTTTGTCCTTTGGGTTCCAAATTGCATTAACCAAGTGACTGCCAATTTTTGTTGGATTAAAATATACTCCGAATTGAAGTGTTCTAAGTTGAAAGACCCATGGCACCAATCGCGCATTTAATTATCATCAGATGGCTAGATCCGATCCTGGAGTTTTACTCTTTTTTACCCATGAATGGAGTAATGCATGATCATTGTGAAGAATGTGTGAGATGAACTGACTAGCTGCAAGACTGGCCTTTCCCATTTTTGTGAAAGGGTTTATACGAGGCTATCCATTAGGCATTGTATTGAATCACATACCTCTCCCGTCGGCTTCGGATTGTGGCATTAAAAAGAAGGTCCACCCAGCACCCACCCACCTTCTCCATGCCTTATGGGCACACGGGTGTAAGCGGAAAGTCCCCTAATCATGCGCCCCTGGGAATGCTGAGTTAAGTAGACTCGATGGGCCAATTTCTACGCCAATCCTGACAGCTGTGATATCATGGAGACAGAAGATAACTTTTTACATACCTCTCTAACATAGGCTATCAGAGGTAGGTTGTTAAAGACAGGAGTGTAGTCATTTATATCCGATACTCTCACCCTCACTTCATGACGAATCTACAATGACATCAGGTTGCCATGGCTTCCACTACATCTGTAACTATTGGCTGAAGGATGGTAGCAGATGTTACTATCGTTATAAGTAACAAGAGAGTTCAACGGCTCTTCTTGTCAGGAAACAGCTGCTTGTGTTCCCCGATGTACTCAGAATAATGATGAAAGTAAACTAGATGACAGGGAAAGTAGATGCGATAGATCGGCGCCAATCCTAGGACAGAATTCTCTAGTACGGTTAGAGTACTAGTGAGTAGGCAAATCATATTGAAAGGTGTCGTAGAGAGATACAGTAATAACACAGAGAGTGTGAAGGGTGAGACTGGAGATTGAATAATGGCAAAAACATATACCAAGAAAGCGCTATTGGGACTGAATCTTTTCAGCTCTGTATATGTGACCATACGAGATGATCGTGCAAAACTTTGTGTGATTGCATTGCATTAGGAAATATGATAATTGTAATTAAACTGCTCGGGCTTGTTCTTCGAACTGAAAGTTCAACAAATTGACTTTCTGTTTAAACGGATACCTCTAGAGAAGGCTGAGCCCAGAAAAGTGACCCATCTTTGAGAACAAAACATATACAGCGCGTTCAGAACAGCAAGCGATTCACAACACATTATATACTTACCACTCCCCCTTTGCTGTCATCGATCGTTATAATAATTTTGTATCTGTTCTCCTTCTCTCTGTCTAGACTCTCGCGTACTAGTAACGTATATCCGTTATAAATCGTCTCTCTCAATTCAAACTGATTATCGTAATTAATGCCGACAGAGAGGGGATCATCATCGGCATCTGAGACTGTGAAACTAAATACTTCTGCTCCGATCTCCGAGTTTTCCACAACGGTCACACTGCTTGGCCCATTGTAGTCTGGAAATTGGTTGCCGAGACCTGCAGGGAGAACATGTTGCTGTTAACAACGGAAGGGTTTTTTGGGAAAGGGGTCGAGCCACTCAAGTGCTTGGCGGCAACATTCTCAGTCGAGGGTGATTTTACAGATGAAAATTCAATTTGGGCGTCCAAAGATCTTATAGCTAAATGGTCAAACTCCTGGGTACAATTACTAGTAAAATAAAAGTTGTGGCATACCACCCGAACTCCAGTATTACTTTCTTCCGAATCCTGACCAGTGTCAGGGGTGTGCAGAAATTGGACTATGGATCATAGATCTCAGCGTTTCCCAGGGTACATCATTGCGGGATTTTCCCTTTGCACCCGTGTGCCACACTGAGAAGGTTATTCTATGGATGGGCTTCCTCGTCACGATCCCAATTCCTGTCCCACTCCCAACGAGGTTGAAATGCAAATTGGTATCCAAACCAGCAATCAAACCAGGCTCCCCTGGTTCTAATGCTGGGCCAGCATGAGCTATTGGCTCAGGCTGAAACCGTTGTTGTTTGAAACTGGCATAAGCCACTGGTTCACCCCTCATCTCTTATGAAGCCTTAAGATTGAATGGAGTTGGTTTCGTCTGATTTGGTGAATCATTGTAATGTTATCAGTGTCAGGTACTCCAGGTAGAGGGAGTACTGATTAATCCCATCACACCGCCACCGTGTGGATGACATACAGTCCACAAAATCAGCAACTCAAGCGAGCCTCGACATCCCAGATGAGATAAATTTATAGTGACACATATTAACGGTGTAATCTTATGGGAATAGGTAATACCATTTCGGCAAATTCAGTTGATTATGCCTAGTCGCGCAAGTATGATTGACATGAAATGATCTGATCATGGTTTTCCATTTTGTTCTTCAATGCATGCCAAGGACTGGCGCTTAAGTCTGGTTACACTACATGGGTCTCCATGTTGTTTGTCACTGACAAAGACAGGGCATATAGTTTGGTTACACTAAGAGGTCTGATAGACCGAGATAAAGATACTTACTAACAATGAAAAGGGCTCGGATCAGCCACGTGCATGAGCTGATGAAAGAGCATGTAGGGGATTCACAAACACAATATTTGCTCACTAGTTAAATTAGGGAATAAAGAAATAGGAGAGGTTTATTCACTCACCTCTGCAGATAAATAGGATGAGCACCAAGAGAATACTATTCCACTTCATCGTTGAATCACTGTCTGTAACATAGAAAAACAGTCGTGGATAATACAAACCTCTCCAGGTAACAGACGAGACATCAGGCAAGCAAAAATATTAATCCTAACCTGGATTATCACTAGCAAGAATGCCCTGTAAGCTATGGATGCTGACAAATCAATTGGTGAAGTTTGTCATGTGTCCGAAGAGTAATCAAACCTATAACTGCCAAGTAGGATATCTCGGTGTAATAATTGGTCATGAATTATGCAGAGTTGAGAGCAAACAGATCTTTAGCTTCCCAACGAAAATGGAGATGGGCAAACAGGCAGCATACAGGGGACGCTGTCAGTCCTATAGTATCAAGTCATCAAATAACCACTTCTACATCAGTTTAAAGTTTTATATGCATTGTCGAGGCTGCATATGATTAGAAAATTAGCAAATGATTAGATATGGCATCCAGCTTTAGGAGATAATCATGCAACTCCTAATGAAGCCACAAGCATTTTGAGTAATGGAACATGACTATCCGTAGGTCATGACCCTGCGATTTCACCTATTGAGCTACATTAGATTACAGATGGGTACATGTAATCTTAGATGTAATCAGAAGATTTATATACTCAACCAATGTGAATCTGTCACCACCTGTAAGAACCACTGCTGCAATGATCTGACAGATACTACATGTATATCTATCTAGTGGCAACATTGAAAGACCAATTCTTAGCCGAATGGTACAGATTCCCATGCAATGTGCATGTTCCTATATCCTACCTTCTGGCTGTCTCTATACTAACATATCAGGCAAATTATAATCCAAAAAGTTGTCTCAGTACGGAGAGAACTCCCAGAGCACCGAGAGTCAGCGAGTACTAGTTGACTTCTATCCAATAATGAGTGTTGACAACGAAATACCTTTTTGATTTTGTACAATCACCTGTAAAGA
>Ga0224511_10004609_pt1 | contig 10490 bp, 4 predicted proteins | sample SF_May12_sed_USG_2_FD_169988 | JGI IMG/M metagenome (GOLD analysis project Ga0224511, IMG submission 169988) | Sediment microbial communities from San Francisco Bay, California, United States - SF_May12_sed_USGS_8_1 | ecosystem: Environmental > Aquatic > Marine > Sediment | place: USA... | reverse complement strand
AACGAGTACATATATTTCCATATCAAACCAATAACCATTTTATTCATACACTTTACAATCACAAAACGCTCAATAAAATTTTATTATATCATTTCCATATACAAAATGTCAAAAAATAACTTTACGCACCTGATATCATTTCACATGCATCTTTACACACCCGATTTTGAAAAATATTGATCAGTTGCGGTCAGTAGAATTAAATGTGGAAACTTATTTGTATATGTAATATTGTACTGTACTGTACTGTACTGTACTGTACTGTACTGTACTGTACTGTACTGTACTAAACTGTACTGTACTGTACTGTATTGTACTGTACTGAACTGTACTGCGGTATACTGTACTGTACCGTACTGTACCGTACTGTATTGTATTGTTTTACAGTGTATTGTATTGCAGTGTATTGTATTATATTACATTGTATTGTACAGCACTGTACTGTATTGCGTTGCATTGTATTGCACTGTATTGTAATGTAGTGTAGTGTATTGTTTGCTGTGTGTTGGCAGCGGTGATCATCCAGACGGGTGAGATGTTCCCGGCCAAGTTCCAGGACCGCGGCCCGGACCAGCCCATCCGCTCAGCCAGGAACTTCACAGGCTCCGAGGAGGTGAGCTCATTACAGGGGACGATGGTTAGGCCATAACAAGTAATATGTGTGTTGCTGGTTACCTTACCTTAACATACAAATGAAATCGACCCTACATAATTTTTAGAGGCTTTTAGATCTTTTCTTTTTTTGTAAGGGATCCACAAATAATAGTTAGGTTCAGGGTACCACCACCCTACCAAAACAAAAACTGTGACCCTACAGTTGTTTTGGCATTGGAATCTTTTGTTAAAATATTTTGAAAACATAATTCAGGGTGAAAAGATGGATTGTTATACTAAAAAAAAAGTTATTACCAGAAACACATTTATTGTTTTGTTCCACCTTATATGAAATGTGGAAGAACATCTGTACCCAACTCCTGTTCTGGAGTACAAATTATACAATGTGAACAGGCTTGTCAGACATTCAATACCTTCATGTGGATGTAAATTATGGACATTGATACACCCATGTGTCTGTAAGCAACCCAGACATCACGCTTGAGACATTTGACATAGCTATACAAAAATGAAGTCTTAGAATATTCATATGTCTCTTATATGGGTGTTTAAATCTTAAAGGTTATGTACCGGTCTGACAGAAAACTGTCACCCTCGGTTTTTGTCCATTTGATATTATACTGTTTTGTAATAATGATCCTGAACACTGGAAACTTCCTTGTATCTGAAATTATGTAATCTCATTTATTCTTTTTATATGGAAATGTGTTTAAAATTTGAAGCACTGATGTTATTGTTTTATTTCAATTTTGTGGGTATGATGAATGTTTTAGATTTTGTATCTAACGCACAACACTGGTAATTTATGTTATATTAACGTGGTGGCAAAGATACTTTATATCCTAATCGGGAGTTAAATTACCTCATATGCGGCATAAATCTCATGTTCAAACCTCATAATGTGAAATTCAAACTCATCTGGTCAAAAATGGATAAAAAATATTTGTCTGAACGTAATAAATTTCATCCCAAAATTTAAATCTTTGAGACTTACGATTCAAGTAAAATTTACTTGATTTTATTTTTAACTCCTTTATCACACCACATGAGTCTGCTTGTTTTAATGTAATGTGTAGGTTGGACATATTCGTAATTAAACAATTTTTGTTGGTACATGTGAAACCATAAAAATTATCTTTACAACATACATCTTTATTCCTCTGTGTGCCGCAGGTGTTAAATATCTACGACAACCGTAAGAATTTCAAGCTGCTTACATAAATTAATTTATTTATAATTTAAGATAATATGAAAATTATTGTTTTACATCATACATCTGTATTTCTCTGTGCACCGCAGGTGTTGAATATCTATGACAACCGTCGGAAGCTGCTGGTGATTGGACCGTTCGACTACAGCACCATGGACGAGATCGACCTCCTGTGTCGGCTTCCAGACCCCATTATCAGAGAGGTGCGCTTACCTTTAGTTTATTTTTCACTTTTGTCACTTTTCTTCACTTTAGTTTGACTGTTTGTTTTTTTACTATTTTTCACTCTTGTGACTTTTCTTCACTTTAGTTTGACTGCTCATTTTTTACTATTTTTTACACTTGTCACTTTTCTTCACTTTGGTTTGACTGCTCGTTTTTTACTATTTTTCACTCCTGTCACTTTTTTCCTGTAACATTTCAATTTTTAAAGTGACAATAAACATTTGAGTTATTTTGGTCACTTTTTTTGTCGGCATCCGCATCTTCATTCAGAAATTCTGAATTTCATTATTTAGGGTGACTGAGAAGGTGTTGATAGTCTGACCACTCTTAAAATTGTCAATAATTGTAGTTAACAGTGGCTATAATTTGAGGGCTTGGTGCAAAACTATTGTAACTACCTCATTTTATATAAGGAGTTACAATAGTTTTGCACCAAACCCTCAATATTATCTAGGGAATGATGCATGTACTGTCACTTCCTTTCCTGTAATTAACCTTACTATCATTCCATTGTGTCATAGCTTAAAGACTAAAGAGGTATGGTATCTACAGGAAATGTCATAGATATATCAGCGTATATATAATAATATGTATATAATATAGGCATATCTCATTGAGAAGGAGTGTACTGCACTAAAACTACCACTCTACACATATTTGTTATTTATTTCATTTTTTTCTTTTGCCATTTGTAATATTTTAAATGTAATTCTATGTCAAAGCCACAGGCAGACAAATTTTATGTCAATATCCACCACAAATATTTCTTCAAACAGTTAACAATTGAAGTATAGCTAACCTGTCTGTCAGAGCATTTGAAATGACATTTGGGCTGACAGAAGGTGGGAAGTTACATAATGACATAATGCACAACAAAATTTTGGCCAAGAAAAAGACTGAATCATTTGTGTATTGCTGGCTATATGCAGATGGTATTGTTTTCTGAGGGTGGGTCTGTTTGGATACTATTAAAAAAAATCGTTTGACATAATAGTCATGTTTTCCTGCATTTGTGGAAGCATGGTTTGTTATTTCACTGCTTCCTTCAAAACGTAATTTTCATGACCATCATTTATCTCCTGCAGCACTTGTCCACATCACCGGAACAAGAACCTAAGCATTTCGAGGCGAGCGTGCGTGCAGCCCTTGTCCAGATCCGAGACTTCCCAGAACCCCTCAAGTCGGTCTTCAAGGGCAAAGGTCACTTCTTCCGGAAGGAGCCAGATGGCAAGTGGTCCAAAGTCGACTAGCGGGGATGTCCAGTCATAGCAATGAATTGGAATTTATAGACATATGTAATTTGAATAAGAATATTGAATACTTAACAATTCTTTACTTAAAGACATTACTCAATGGTGAACTCTAGTTGAAATGATATTATAACTGTCACATCAATTCATATGGTTAGGCCCTGCAGTACTGATCACTTCTCCTAGCTTGTGTAAGAATTAGTGAACAATTTAAAGTTAGATTAAATGTAGAAGAAAGGTGACTGTGTATTGACAAACAATATCTGTATACACCATCTATCCATCAAAAGGCCTGAGAGTCCAGGCACACTTATGGTGAGATCCTCATGCTCCTTGTGCCATTTCACGGCTCAGTGCATAATGATAGGATTCCTAAGTTAATATAGATATAGAACCCCCCATGAGTAATGTCTTTAAGAAAAATCTTCAGGGGTGAATTGGAATCATAGTAATGACATGCATTTATTTTCTTTCGACATATTTTAAAGTTTAATGAAATAAAACATTATATGTTCTATGCACCTATATCGAGGAAAAAATGATGCATATGGCAAATAGGTTTCATATCATGACAGTAATTTTAATATTGTTGGCATACATGTACTTTTCAATAGAAATGATAGAGAAGTATAATGTTGCTTTGTGTGTATTTGTGGAAAGAATTGTCACTTCTCATTTTTTGCCATTATAATTTATTTCTCTTTAGTAAGGAAAAGAACAGAATTTTAAACTTCTAGTTTTTAATCTTCTATATGCCTTTAAATGTTTAACGAGACTTTGTGTGATGATGTCAATTTGAATTTTTTTCAGAAAATTATTATATTTATGAAATGTACTTATTATACACAGAACATTGAAATTTTGGTATTTGGCATATATTATTTATTAAGAAATGTCATAAATTTGTTGCGCTTTAACATTATTTCATCGAAAATTCTAACAGCCACAGTAGATTTCTCTAGATCACTTCTGATTGGATGAAGTCCAAAGCCACCCTTGTTGGAAGGCTATGAAATAATTCTATATAAATGTAATATTTATAATAATAATACGCACTCATATTCAGTCTAAAAAGTTAGTAATGCATTTGTCTCATTTTGTTGAGACCATTGATTAATTTCCAGTCTCGGAACTAAATTTTGTTCATTCCTTTTTTAATTTTTGTTTCATATTTATAATTAGGAATCCATTTAACACCTATGTTTAACCTTTTTAAACACATTGTTTTTAGATTAAACTTCACACAAAGCAGCTCTAAACTTGAATAGACAAGAGATCTAGTAAGGAAAATTAGGAATTGCAAACACTTAAAGCCTGACATTTTCAGGTGTGATGGAGATACATTGATTTAATTACTCATTATAAACTACAGCATTTTAGAAGCTCCACAAAAACGCAAATATTTTATTCTTAAATTTGATTATAATTATTGTAAAGGAGTATAAATAGTTAAACTATACCTTAAACCTGCCACATGCCTTTATACTGCATTAAACTATGAACAACTTAAATTCGAATTTGAAGAAAAAATACAGTCACTCTCTTTTTTAAACAGAATAATGTTAAAACTTGTATGTTGTGTGTTACAGTGTATAGTTATTGTACATGTTTTATCAGCCTCAACTCAAAATACTGTTCATGAGATTCAAAATGCCCTTCTTGCAGAACTAAAACCTCATTTGTTCACACTCATACTCAAATAATTACATATAAATCATAGCAATTATGTTTGGCTTTTCAATCCATCTTCAGAACATTGTTACTTAACAACACAATTATCTGTATGGTGGTACATGTACTCTTTTTCTTGAGTGTGCTTGTTAACTGGACATTGCTAGATTAACCAGGAAGAGAGAGATTTGTAGAATGGCTATTACTTTATAATAATTATGAAGAAATATACATGTAGCATTAATTATGTATATATTTTGTGTTCAGTTCTACTTTAGGCGACCCTTCTGCAGTATGGTTGCGCGCGCGCGCACACACACACACACACACAAGAAAAGAAAATGTTCAAAACCCTTTATTTTTCTTGTTGCCAACATTCTTAGAGCATCAAAACCTATAATTTGATGCCCCAATATGCATTCTATTGGTTGGCTTTTGGTTTAAAACTTGTTTATCTGGGAAAAGCTGTGCCCTAAACAGGTTGGAAATAAGAAAATAAAGGTTTTCACAAATTTTCTATTTCTATTGTATGTCGCAGGTCCAGAATGCTAGGGAGTCTCTTTAATGCTCTTTTGCTTATTTCACTTACGGAATTTTCCCTTTTCTGAAATAGAGTGTTAAGAACTATGTTTTTGTGTTTGTTTTATGTTTAGTCATAATTATTTCAACAGAAAAGTGAGATCTAAGGATTTCAGTATTTAAAATTAATAGTCCATAGATATACATATACAGGGTTCTCTAGATAGATGACCCTGATATAATTTATTCCAAAACAAATGAAAAAAAATAACAAAATATGGTTTTATTGGGAATATATCTTTCGGATGCAACATTTTAAAACATGGCATATCTTGAAATGCTGCAGGTTAACTTTATTTTGTCAACGTTTTCTCGTTGGTTTCAGCAAGACTTTTAGTCACTTCAACGACCTGTGCTACTTGCATGTACCACGTGTACAACTTTTTTCGATTTGAAATCAACATTCATTCCTAAACTTATGAAACAAACATTGTATTTTAATTTAGCAAATATTGTGAAACATTAAAACACATTACAAGATATTAATGCGCACCCAGAACGTCTGGAAACGTCATCAATCGACACATTTTGTGCCGACTTTATTTTCACTTCTACCCAACCGAAAGTACTGCCCAGATCCATGTGTTCGATAGCTGTTCCGTAGAACCGAAATAATCCTAGACAAAAACGTGCCAAGTTATAAATTTGTTTCCTAAACACCCGTGGCCAGGAATCTTTTAGTCACGTGTAAAGCACAAGTGAACACGTCACATAAAACGTTCAACTGTTGATAAATAGGTATATTGTTGAAAACGCGGGACGGCAAACCATCGCATCTAGTAGCAGCAGGAAAATGATGCTGCGGCCTTCTTACCAGCGTTCGTTACGGAACTTCACGCGCAAAACCTCAACTAGTGTGTTATAGTAATTATAAATGTGTTCCCGTGCGGCTAATTAGTAACGCTTCGTGCTTTTGCACCAGGAACTGATGGCGTTGTTACACGGCGCATTGCAAGACCCGGCGATACCACCTATGTCGATGATTAATATTCGAGATTCGACAGTCTATAAATTATAATCTTATTATTAATAAATAAACACGATCTCGCCTCGAACTTGGCGCGAAATCACGTGCATATATTCCGGAACGATTTTATGTCGTTCATATGTTGCACTCTAGTTCAGAATGGTGGGTCTTTGGATCTTTGAAGATGAACCATTACGGCTTTTCCTGCGGCATAACATATTGTGTTGCAGATTGTTACCGTCGACAACCATGTATGCTGCCGTAGTCATTTAACATATGTTTGAAGAAAATCTAGTTCAGACAGATAAACCAACATCTAATAAACATACATTTAATATAAGTGTGCATGTTTCCTGAATAGACGTTTTATTTTCTAAAAAGGAAAAGCGTGCACGTATTGTTAGACTTTTGACATCTTCTAGTATGTAAGAACTCGTACATATGTCCGCCGTGTGACAAGTTTTGTCTCGTCACTCCTATTGGCCACTCCATGTTGCACTTTTAGCTCTAGTTGAGACTTTAAAAGCGTCCTATCAATTCAAATGACAATACTAATTTAACTAAATTTTGCTACATGTTTTACGTCGTACTGTAGTAAAAAACAAATATGGACCATTTATAACAGTGAGTGGCTAAATTAAGAACATATAACCTTTCTCCAATGACTGAAAGTGAGCAGTGTGTTTCCTAATATACAAACGACCACTTATCTCAATGAGACAGCGGCGATTTCCGTTCCCCGATGTCGTTAAATGGACGTCTGAGATGCCATAAATGTATACACTTACCAAAATGCCGGTTTATACTATCGACAGACGCCTAGACATGATTAATACTGTTGTTGGTAAGGTGCTTCATCATCACAAATCTATAGTTGACGGCCCACATTCAATCAGCAAATGATTGACACTTAGCAGCGCAATCTATCATAATGCGGTGTTACTCTATGTGCATTTGTATGTGGTCAGACGATCAACGAACAGAATAAGACCATACAGGTGCGCTTTTACTCTTATTTCACCGTGAACAATCGTCATAAAAAGATTTTTGTTGCTAATCGGTTAACCGGTAATTTACAGGTAAATGGGACCGGTTAACCGGTAAATGAAAACAGTAACCATTTGCACCCCTACTTATTTGTCAATTTCTCTTGAAGTTTTCAAAGAGCGCGCAGGTGTGTAAAAATTGTCAGGTAAATTACGCTAAACAATGACATGGGTCTCGTTATTTTATCACAGTTTACATAGGATGGTAACTATATACAGAGGTACAGATGGTATTCATACACCTTAAATGTGTTTCGCGTTTTGTGCCATTGATATTGAATGTAGATCTATGTTCAAACCAGTGCGATAATCATGAGTGACAAAGCATACTGCTGCCTCTTCCAAAAATAATACTTTCTGCTTCAGAGTAACATGACGAAAATGTATGAATATACACACTTAAGCCAAGTTAAGGTAATAGTAGGGTAATAGACTTCGAGGGATACACCTTTTTTATCAAAATATAAACAAGATTTGTCTCATTAAAATGTAATACAATGTATATAATGTTTTGACTGTATAGTAATAAAAAGTTTTGGAAATGAAAGTAACCTTTATTTGCTTAAATAAAAGGGAAACAATTTTGCACTTTATTACCTTTTAAGATGAATATAATAAAAAAATAATCTTGTTTATAGAAATCAAATAAACAAAAACAGTCAAAAGCGGTGTGGTGGATCGTCCGTAAATGGCATATATTTTAATAATAATTATAGTTTTTAAAAAACTTCTACCTAGCTGCAAATCTGTGAATCCATACACTGTTTCCTTAAAGATGCTAGGTCTGTATCTTTATACCCGTATAATCGGTCACACATCTTGCAATATGTTAAGTATACTAAATAAATTAAAATTGCAAAAGGAATTGCAAATTTTTTTGACAAATAATGTGTTTTTGGATAAAAGTAGAAACAGAACAACAAAAAATCAAACATAAAAACCCTTAGGGACAAACATAAAGATTGTATTAGTCTTATTGGCCTTTTATGGTCGTATCAAAGTGAACTTCTTTCGCGTTAATAACAACACTGAATATGCGAGTAAGTCATTGAAGGGTACAAAAGAACCTGCTACATGCTATATCCCAACAATGTTAACTTTTATATTTTATAACCAGACAACAAAACACGACGTATCGCACTATTCACGATCAACGTAAATTTGGTGCACATTGTCCTAAAGAGAATATAACGGTTCTTAATAATATCAGACGGAAACAGAGGAGATTTCTGCTCCCCGGAGTCATTTCATGGACCTCGGAGATGCCATAAATGCACACTTTTACCAAACTAGCATTTAGTACTACCAAACGGACGCCTGGACATGATTAATACTGTTGTTGGTAACATACTTCATCATCACAAATCTATAGTTGACGGCCCACTTTCAATCAGCACTTGATAGACACATAGCAGCGCAATCTATCACGCCGTGGTGATGTTCCATTTTAACGTTCACAAAATATACGCGGAAAAAGCATAATTATGCAAGTATTGGGCATTCGGGATCCAATACTTGTACCGTTAGATGAATATTGGCAGCTCGCAAATCGTTTGAAGTGGTTTGGTCGCTGTCTGCTCGTATCGATGCCTGATCTATGAGTTGCGTTTTTAGCAGTGGCAATTGGGGTTATGCCACACGTATTTGGTGAAGATTGGTGTTTCTGTGACGAACAAGGCAACAGTTGGACCTTCGTTACTATGGCCAACAGGTCTAGATAAGGTATGTATAGTTAACTTAGTATGTTTTATAATTTAAAGAAAAGTGCATAAAAGGTATACATGCGACAAAGAAATCACATATACGCTTCATGTTAAAAATATACTTGTTTATTGTGTGTCATGTTATATTTTTTAATTTGAAAAACTCTGAAAGATGCACTGGCTTTTACAATTTCATGAAAGTACGTTTGTTTTGTATATTATAATATAACTGGTTTATGTTTGTATACGAGCTGGTTAAACTCAAGTTCACAATAAGTTATCAAGTTTCGCTTTGCAAACATACACATACGTAGCTGTTGTATAATTACTTTCTATATAGATCAAATGCTTTATTTCTCAAGTCATATTTTTTGTAAACGAACGACTGTCGGGTAATGTATAATTAAAATTTAATTGTTTTATCAAAAAGAAATGCAGATGCACACAACGTGCACTTAAAAAATAAAAAGAATATAAAAATATGTTTATTGTTATTGTATGCCCTGTAACAGTTGGTTAACTTGATCTTAAAGATAATAGATAAGCCTACCGTATAGTATTAAACATTAGAAATAGAACGGACGTGTGTTCTATCTTACATTAATTCTGTTAAATGTTCTAGTATAAATAACTACCCAAATCATAAAGAGAGAACAGTAACATCACAAAACATGTGGCATGCCTTTCTGCACGGAATAGCGTAATGTGGTATTTAAAGTAGCTGTCCTCCAGATGCTCAAAAAATTAAAAAAATATATAAAAAAAATGATAAAATTAACAGTAAATACTGGTAAAGTTATGTTCAGTGGAGAAATCTATTATTACTGACCCCTTAATTCAGTTGAAAAAATCGTTGGTAAAACATCGTTTTTCCTTGCATAATCTACTGCGTTACTAACGCAGTACTTAGCCGTTATGTATACATACAACATGTAGTAGAAATATCCCGATGGCAGAGAAGCGAATTGTCTGTTTTCAAAGCAAAAAAGTGAAACTATTTTTTTTACTTCTAACAACTATTATATATATTTGAAGAAATATTTTAAAATATTTGTAACTAATGCAATTGTTGAACATACTAATGCTATCAATAAACAATTGGAAGGATTTTTACCAAAGGTTCCCCGCAAATGTTGCGGAAAGGAACATGGTGCGTTTATGGCTTTGGTTATATGAAGAAGCTTCTATGCCGCTTCTGTTGAAATGTTATGATTTGCCGGTATA
>Ga0224511_10004608_pt1 | contig 10491 bp, 6 predicted proteins | sample SF_May12_sed_USG_2_FD_169988 | JGI IMG/M metagenome (GOLD analysis project Ga0224511, IMG submission 169988) | Sediment microbial communities from San Francisco Bay, California, United States - SF_May12_sed_USGS_8_1 | ecosystem: Environmental > Aquatic > Marine > Sediment | place: USA... | reverse complement strand
TGTCCCCGACATCAACCGGTGTGGTCTAGCGCTCATGACGCCCTTTCACTGAAAGGGAGACTCGGGTTGAAATCCCGACCCCGGACGTCAATGATTGGCTGAACCGAGTCCCAACCAACTTCTCTGTCGTAAAGTTTCTGTGATTTAACTTTAAGGATAAAGCATATTCCTTATTTAAGTAATATCACCACAATTAATGTACAAACGGTATAGGGATGCTGGTTAATTTATAGCATATTGGCCTATGTCAACCTTGAGAATTTCATTTTGATACTTACATTTCCATTGATTTTAATTGGAAAAAATCATTCTTTTTTACATGTAGTTCCCTTCGTTTCAAAGTTTGAGCAGTAAGATTACTAACGTATTTGATACCGTTAATTCGCTTTAAGTGACACTAATAAAAGCATATTCTTTAAACGTATTATATACTTTAATATACCCCGCAAGCGGAGACCATAACGTATTAACAAATAGGCATGACTATAGTATACAACACAGGGGTATAAATATGGTACAAAATACAATCATGGAAAGGATAGTACAGTATACGCTAATCCTTCCATTGGTAAACGAATTATGAATATTTAGAAATAGAAGGTCCGACGTAGTGTCCATTAGCTTAAACAGGACTACACTACCGCAGATAAAGACTTTATCTAAAATGATTAAGGATGAGAGCTATTTATGAATGTCACTTTTGTCCATAAAATCCGATGTTGTTTTTTTTAATCTTAAAAAGATAATAAAGCTTTTGGTCAGTTTAAAGAATTACTACATGTACTGTGAAATAAATATTTTATATATTTTGTTTGTTGCTTATCAATTAATTTTCCAAGAAGTTAGCTAAAACATTATAATTTTCTTTCGGATAGCATATTTTCACATTTATAAATTGTTCATTATAAATTGAGGAACTTTGAGATTTTATATTTGAAATGTATGTAGCAACTGAACTATATACACATTTACATTTCAATATATTAATGTTTATATTCTACTTTCTAAAGTCATAATGCAGCCTTCAAACGTACTTCTTAAAACCAGTGTGCATTAACATTCAGAAAAGTACAACACATAATTATTATCTGTTTTGAAGGTAAATGTTTTATCTTATCTTTAAAATAAAACACATTTGAATAAATGATACACATATTTATTGCCAATTGCCTAACCTCTACATAGAATATGTTAGAAGGAAGGACATAAACAACGGAGGTCTTCTGAATCAAAATTGATATGTTTTTTTTTATGTTACGCTAATAAAACTCTACGTTGTCCTCCGTTAATACATAAAGTTTAAAACGGCTATAATGTGAAAATCATATTTATCATCGTGTTGGCTTATTAATGACTTTTACCAATTATTGTTATGTTTATTTATTTTTATGTTTTACAAAACATGTTATTCTGAGATAACTAAACACTAATTAGCTCTGGTTGTGGCCCTTAAAATATCTAGAACATGATTTTCTGTCATTACACTCAACACACAAAGACGCCAATTTAACAGTGCCATTTGTGAAATTTAGATGAGTTAAACACAAATAGTAGGTAATATTGGCCAACATCAACACATACAAATTATGAATTAATCCCTAAAGTATAATATTTAGTCTGTCAACGACAGATAGTTTTATAGTTTATTATAGTCTCATTCACATATCATTATAATCACAGATACGTAAAACATTAAAACATGTGACCATTCTCTACAGAATTAGAGGAGACTAGTAATTACACATTCTATATCCTCGTACGATTACATATTGTACTTTATATATTTACATTCTATATATAACACGTATCTAAACATGAAACTATGTTCAAGCTAAAAAAGCGAGGAATGTCTGTTAATCATAGCTTAATTAAAATCTTAAAAGGTAGTTAAAATATTGTATAAGAAATTAAAAATTAGTAGGTGCGCTAAATATACTAAAGTAAGAAATTACCTTAAAGATCAGGTATCCTCACCAATCAGATAAGTAAAGAACTGATTGACATACATTTCTTGCCATGGTATAAAAACATAACACTGATTAAAACAATATGGCATACTAAGCTATAAGTGTTTGGCTTTAAAGACTAACGATTCCTATTAATTTATCTATACAACAGGTGGTTTCTAGTATCAAGAAATGAATAACAGGTCTTAGCACTAATTTGCAAGATATCATCATTTGACAGTACAAATATCAATTTGTCCTGATCACATAGGTTATTGCATCCAACATTGACATTACAGGCTTTTGCATACAATTTAGTTCTCAGAGAAGTATAGGCATTACAGTAGAATAGTACATGAGTTTCATTTTCTATACCATTTTTACAAATTGGACATTCACATAAGTCTTCAGGAACATTTTTTATCTGCCAGTTTCCAGTCTTAGTGGAGCTACTCTACACCTAAAGTTTGCTCAAGCGGATCTATGTTTCAGAGGTATTCTAGCATTAACATCGTTTTCTAACATATAGTCTTGTTTAAAAAATCTAAACGTCCTAAGTTTATTCCGACCTCTACCAGAAGGGCATATATCCCTGCTTATTTCATCTTTCCATGATATATATGATATGACTTTGCAAAGAATTTGCAACAACTTCACTACTAAAGTATTTGGCAGATGTATTACTACTGTTTACAACTAATGTTTCCATACCAATGTTTAGCATGTGACTATTGAAAACACATTGCCAATTTTTACAGTAAGAACCACTTTTATCATTACAATATACAAAACATTTGTGCTTTATTCTACTTTCATCCATTTTAAGTGTTCTATGCCACTGTTTGGCCACAGACTTCCATTGTTTTACATGCGGAGGATGCCAGGCAAGTTCACCATATAAAGCATTATTCGGTGTGTAACAGACCAGTGCCAAGGAAAAAGCGCATTGCCCTACATTAAATAGAATTAATGCAAGAATAAGACCTTGTTCCCCAAATAGAAGCACCATAACTATGCTATGATAGGCCACACAGTACTATCATAAAGTTTAACAAATAATTTATACGGTAAATCACCAGCTGCCTTACATTTAGCAATTATGAACACCCAAGTGCACGGCCAGCACTTTGAGCCAAACATTTTGCCGAGACATGATAATCCAGATATTCATTAAGTAACAGACCAAGGTATGTGTATCTGCATACAAACTGCAGAGTATGCTCTCCATGCACAAGTAAAATTAAATGATGTTCTGTTGACAGACTGTGGTCTAAAGTGAATAATCTGGCTCTTAGTTGGATTAACAACCATACCATTTATCCCACACCAATCACTTATATGTCAGTGGTATCTATATACGACAGAATATAAATTGAAGAGATGTTCAAACAAAGAATGTTGTAAACAATGTAGATATGTCACACCGGCATATTTAGTTCGATTCCCGCTAACGCTGCTTTTGCTGTTGAACGTTCTCTTATGTGATATGTAAGAATTTAAAACGTTCATGACTTGAACACTGTAAATTTAATTTAGGACAATGGAAACACGTATCATATTCTCATTTAATGCGTAAGTTTATATATACTTTATATGTTACGTATATTGTTGAACAAGATGTCTTTAATATTTATAACTCTGGACAGATCATTACAGTTTAAGCGTTTTCTCCGTTCAACAGATATTTTCCAATTTTAAACCGAGTTGCCAAATCGAGACAGGACATATTAAGGTACCACAAAAAGTTTTGATGCAGAATACGTTGTTAACAAGAACATAATTGGTTTTCGAAAAACAAATCTGTTTAGGTGTGTTACACGACCAGACCTTAGTGGAGTCCCTATAATTATGTCCCGAAATAATAAGGCCTTGTGAGGACTAATTTTTCTAACATTATAAATAGTACAATATGTTGAAATCTTACTAAATGCTTACTGAAATACTTTTGTTGTGTTAAAAAGCTACAAGAAAACAAGATATCAAGATTACAATTTTCCTAATATAATTATAATTTGAGGCCAACTGATGGTAAAGGATTTTATATGGCCCATGTATGTGGTTAACATCATTTCCTGTTCCATCTAAATTCATCAGAATGTGATGGATCAAATATTTTTTTATTATATTTAAACTGAAATATTCTTTCACATGCATATCTCAATTTCTTTAAATAAAAAGTAAAGTAACAAAAAAACTTTTCTTCTCTTTATGAACTTGAAATGATGATACAATATTAAATTATTACAACAATTAATAGTAATAAAAATAATGATGTTGTTGTTGATGATGATGAGATTAATATAATCATGTGAAGACAAATTAGGATTGAACACTGCTTTGCTTGCATTTTTAAAATTTTATTGCAAGTTAAGTTCTAGAATTAAACGATGATGTATGTAGGGCTTCAATTTAGTAAATTGTTCAGACAATATTGAAAATATGGCCAGTTGTGGTAAATAACAGTTAAACGTTACTCAAAATTATTTTCGCATACTAAATTAAAAGCAAAATATGGTAAAGAAAAAGAAATACACACTTATTAAAAAGAAAAGACGTTTAGCACTGGGGACATTCTATTATTAAATGTGTTTAGAGAGTGAACGGTATTACACAAATGGTGAGGAAAACAAGTATGATAATACATGCCTGTTTACTTTATTTGATCTTTTGTTTTGTAATTTTAACAACAAAATCATTTATAATGTTAGTCCTTTTGTGTAAGTAGTGAGAAAATATGTGGCCGCATGTGGGCTGAAAGACACGTGTAAGTGGCTAACTTTATCATTTCAAAACCATAATGGCACAGTATGTTCTTGTCGTCCATTAAAATTTAAGTGCTTCCGCCAAAAAAGCATTGTATCTGTTTCCAAGTTTAATGCACTTGGCCGTAATGTGTGTCAAGCTGATTAAAGAACTCATGACATACGATGCCGGTTTTTTTTCGAAAAATGAATAAATAGGACAACTGCAGAGACATACGTACGAGGGTTGTATGATAAATTCGGTTATATAATTTGACTCCGTTACATATTCCGAACATACAATGTACGAGTATGATAAAACACAGCATGTTAGTGTTCCGGTACTATTGAAAACATAATTTATAGTGAGACAAGGGTCTCGCTATAACGGGTTGTATATTGTATCTCAGGCTTGTCGCCGCTAACATTTAAAATCATACATGCCATGTGTATTGCTTTTCACGCCTTTTTCACATAGATAAATTTGTTGTTTACATAATTATATGAGTTAAATAAATATAAAATAAGCAAAAGTTAAAAAAGAGCTGCACTTATGTTTTTATCAGGGCCTCCGAAAATAAACTAAATTGATAAATGCTATCTATATTCTATTACAAAGTCGTGTATGCCCATAACCATTTCTTATTAATTGGTACTCGGCAATTCAGATATACTAGTATTTGATAAACAATGGTGCCTCCTTTAAACACAATTTTGCTGGTGTCTTATGAATGAAAAGCGTTTAATTTGTGTTTACAATAGGTAGTTATATATAAAAAGCTATGCCTTATAGAGAAAATAGCTAGATTTAGTAACATTATTTAATATTTCATCTTGTTAATTTTAATTTGTTTCTCTTTTTTTCTTTCTAAATTGGCATGCAAATAAAATTTTATTTAACCCAAACACTCTGTGTTTTAAATTTTGCGCATGTTGTTCAATTTTAAACAAACATTAAGGATTTATATTTTAAAATGTTCAAAGAGGGTGATCCCATTTCATTTCGGGCTTACGAAAACGAGGGAAGAGGGCCTCGCATGCTTGCATCCTCGCATTTTAAAAACTAAATAATAATTATACAGTTGGTGAGTTTGATGCTTTAATCACCATTTTCACGTATCATGCCATAATTGTTGTTTAACAAGCAGAGGAACGGGGATCGGGACCAAAGTTTTGTGTTTTTTGTGTTTATTAACGTTCAGTGCCGTCGGTTGAGGCTTTATAGTTATGCTATTGTTATTATGTTGTCAAAACAAGTTTTAGACAAAAACAATACATTGAAACAACAAAAGAGTTTTTTCTAAGACGCCTCTTTGATAACAGGATCGAGCTCGTTTTGCCTCACATAGTGAACAACACTTCATTTCATTTGTATACTATTTCAGTACTGACAATATAAAATGTTCCCCCAAAGACATGCTTAATGGTCCGAATTGTATTTATCAACTTGTAGATCTTAGTACCATTGTGTGCGGTCTGACAACATTGTACTAAATCTTCTTACAAAGCTTGTTAAAAAGTGTCAGGTTACTTAATGAAACCATGCCGCTGACCACTAGTCATTTGTAGACATTTGACATGAAAGGAAGGGTGATATCAGTCCGTTGTCGTACACTCGAAAATATTTCAAATGAGACAATGATGATCAATCCGTACATTTCAAAGACATATACAATGAAGCGTTTTGTGATAATTACTTGCTTTGAAATTGGCTTTTGGAAAGAATTGTTTTAGTGTCAAATAATGAAATGCCGATTATTGTTGAAGTCTCATCTTATTTCAGTAAAATGAACGGAAATGAGTGGGTCTTGTTAGATTCTCCAATCATGCCGAACTTCTATTCAGTTTTAAATAATAAACGTTGGTGATAAAAACAACACGAAAATGAGCGTGAACAGTCATGAAGTCGTTGACTAAAAAGGGGTAATTAAGTATTTAAGTGGTGGAAACAATCATTTATCAGCCATTGATTTACATTTCGAAAGGGTTTGTTGCTATTTACAAAAAGTTGTGTTTCAAACACTGACACTTTTCGAATCTTATATGTGTAGAAATACGTCCCAATAAAACAAATTACTGTTATTTAAAGTCATCAACATAATCTAAACGTATATTAAGCATTAAAAAGAACCAATGTATGTGATACTATTTTTGTAGTATTTCATTAAAAAATCTAAGTGAAAAAGAATAAGGATTTCTTATTTATTTAGTTTAATGTGGATATTGATTTTGATCTCTAAACTAATGATGTGTTCGTATCTTATAAACGGAACGGGAACAAAAGGAATAACATTGAACAATTAGAATAGGAAACCTTTTAGGGAAATTGCTTTTATATTTATATAAAAAATGTAACCTAAAAATGATACTTTATCGAACTTTATATTTATTATCGGTAAGCCTACGAAAGACATTGAAATATTATACCTGACGTTATTTTTATGGGATATGTACGCGAACGTCGCAAAAACGATTTTGACGTAAAAAACACTTAAAGACTTATAAATGTTCAGAACATTTAACTAGAAACAAATGGATATTCTTAAATAGGACATATTCGGTTACTTAAGCCCCTGTCACACCAAACGGCGTTGCCACAGCGTTTGTACAGCGTTCTAAAACCATGTCAGCGCGCTGTGGGATCGCCGCGAAATATGCCTAAAAACATATAATTTGCCTGTTATAGCGTGTACACAACGTCCTCACAGCGTCCCTACAGCGTCCACACGACGTTCCCACAGCGTCTTTACAGCGTCAATAACGTTTTCACAGCGCGTAAGCAGTTGCTGCAGAGTGTTTACGGCGCACACGGCGCGCTCACGGCGCGTACACGTCGCGCACACAACGTTCTCACGGCGCGCACACAGCGTCCTCCAGGCGGTTATAGCGTTTAAGATTTTTTACTTTTTAATTTTATTTTGAGTAACCCTATTTTGCAAACATAGTGATTTTTTTAACTTTTCGAAGCAATCAGTAATAGGATTTAACAGTTGTTTAAATGTTTAAAGTCACACAGGACTTGCAACATATGTAGTAACACACATATACTAAGTAGTGCACATTAAATAGCTTTTAAAATGATGTGTTTTAGTTGAGTTTGTTTTGTTAAACAACCTATTATTGAAATAAAAGACAAACTATGGTCAACCTCTAAGTTTTGTTAGTTTAAATGAAACTCAAACAATTTGCATTTATTATAATAAATACTTTATTATATTTTAATACATTTCATGATTTTTTGGTTTATTATCAATATGCATTGCAAACGCCTACTCAAAATGCAGAATTTACACGTGGCGTCTTTACAGCGTGCACGCGGCGCGCTCACAACGCGCCCGCGGCGCTCTAGAAGCCCCCACAGTGTTGCCACAGCGTTGCCACAGCGTGCTGTCTAACACGCTGTGGAAACGCCAATCCGCGGCGTTTGTTTTGAGCATGCTCAAAATAAACGCCGCCACATAGCGTTCAAGGCGATTGCACAGCGTTTGCACGGCGTTGCTGGCGTTTGCACAGCGCGCACCTCGGCGTTCTGCAATTTTTTTTAAACGCTGTGGGAACGCTGTAAGGACGCCACTCTGGTGTGACAGGGGATTTAATGATATAAAATCGAGAAAGTGAGTTTGGGTCAAAATCGGCGCTTGTCATACCCGTTGTTTTAGACCAAACAAGAATACAATTCACCTTGTACATGGGAAAAAACATTTTCTTTCAACTGTCCTGCATGTAACGTAACATATTTGGGTAAGATACACTGCCTTAAACTTCTAACGCAACACTTTATATTCGAATATCTCCAAATTATAGGATGTAAAAAGGATCCATTCTTAAGTTTGACACAGATTCTAACAATCTAAAATAATGCATTTAAAACCTTTTTAACGTGCATAACACTCTTGTCAAAACTATTTTTTTCTTTCTATGAAATTCTGTAAAAACGATACTGAAAATGAAGAGCAACATTTAGGCTCTTTTTAAACAAAATATTATATCCTTAAAATGTAATGCCTGTATCTGTTGACTAGATGTGTTTACATCTTACTTTTTAACATACTTAATCGGTGAATCATACTCCAGTAAATATGAGAAACTACCAAATAAAGTTATCCATGCCTGTTAAAATATTACAGAAAACACAACTTTGTTGGAAACGTGTGGCCCGCAAATTTTGTTTTTATTATTTATTTATGTGTGATCCATTACGTTGAAACTTTTAAATAGATTGACTGCAGTTGATACATTCAGTTGTCTCGGTAGTTTAAAGGTAACGCATAAGACTGCGGTGCTAGATGTCTTGGTTTTGATTCCCGACTCTGTCAGTGATTTTAATGTTTGCTCGTTTGTTTTGTTGTTAATGTGTTTTACTTACTTTTACTATAAACACATATTTTTTCATGAAATTTTGCAATTCCCTTTGCAATGTTAATTTATTTAGTGTACTTAATATTATGCATAGGTTGTGACCAATTTCAAGGGTATTAAGATATACCCCTAGCACTTAAACGAAAGATTGTGCATTAAAACAGCATGTGCGATTTAAACAATTATTTATAACTTTCATTCTTAAAATATAATGATAGTAATGGTAAGTGTCGTTAAAAGTATCAATAGGACTAAGAAATTGCAAACGACACGCGGTTTTACACTGCGCGCACCTTCGCGAACACAACACATCGTGGATTATTATGTACCTAAAACGAGCGCCGCTTTTGATCATTTGGTTAACAAAAACAATATCGAAAGAGAAATCCGGCTTTTTATTTTTTTAATTATTTCGTTATTTTGTTTTGATGCATTTTACAGTTGTACCCAAAAAAATCCGAAGTGTTAACTGATGTAATAAGGCGATATCCAATGAATATGAATACTTTTATAATAGAAATTACAACATTCTGTTTTTATTTAATTAAATGGGATAATTATTGTGCTAGGACTAACAAGGCATGTGCTGCGTTAGAAGTGAGAGGCAGGGCACACTGCCAGGCGTTACGACAAATATAAATAAACATAATAATACAAATAGTATGTCCTTATAATACTATTCACTATGTGTAGAAGACATGGTTGAATATTCGACGAAGTTAACTCTATGCAAATAATATGTTCCTTTATTATCATACTGTAAATATATCACAACGCATGCTTAATGTTGTATCTTTGCATGATAGATATCTATTCTGCTCCTTTCGCCATTTTCTGTTGCCTGTATATATATTTATTTTTATTAGCGAAATGCATGCCTATGTTGATTTTCCAAATAATGAATCAATGAACTTTTCCCGGTTTTATTCTAATTAAACGCTCATAAAAACCAGACAATTGCGTTCAAGGGTACGAACTCTTGCGACTCAACGAATTCTTGCGACTCCAACCCCGCCGCAGACGTGGTTCATCAAAAACAATATGTTAAGGCCCGGTCACACAGAACTCCGCGTCTAAATCACGTACAAAAAGTCCTGAAAATCTAGTGGACGTGGTCGTAAGTGGTATTTTTTGGTCAATTTTGGCTTGGCCGTGCTTTGAACGTGGTCTGGCTGTCAGCGGCTGTTCCACTGCTGAAACACTGCCTAAGCACGGCTTACCACCTCCAGCCACGTGTAAGGTTAAAAATAGGATCGCGCGTGTTAAAACGCGGGGAAAAAAGCGGCAAGTTACCACGGCTAGCCGCGGCTTCATCGCATCTGTAGTACTGCTGATCACGTGTTGAACACGGACGAAAAACGGGAAGTCCACTGCCATAGCACTGCCTAATCACGGCTCGGCGTCGTCGGAAGCGCAGCTTGCCACGTATAAAAGCGGCCGCGCAC
>Ga0224511_10004607_pt1 | contig 10492 bp, 9 predicted proteins | sample SF_May12_sed_USG_2_FD_169988 | JGI IMG/M metagenome (GOLD analysis project Ga0224511, IMG submission 169988) | Sediment microbial communities from San Francisco Bay, California, United States - SF_May12_sed_USGS_8_1 | ecosystem: Environmental > Aquatic > Marine > Sediment | place: USA... | reverse complement strand
GAGCCTGATTTAGGTATTGATGTACATGTATATAGGACTTAACAAGATCACCTAAACTTTCGCTTTCGCATATTAGGTATCTGTAAACTGTATACAATATTGTTTACCTTTGTACCTTATTATTATTTAGTACTTTGATGCAACTTGTTTATTCGATTCACTTTTATGTACATAGTTCTTGTAATTATATTTTGTTGTATTTATGCTCCTCGATTACGGAGGAAATAAATAAATAACTGATTTAATTGTACATGTTGAAAATCACTCATAGAAAAGGAATATAACGTGTTTCAAAACACTTTTTATTAAAACATGATAAAATGTCATTACCGCAACGGTATTTGCCGCAACGCATTCTCTCGTTGTTGTAATGATATTTTACTTAAGTTTGCTTTAAAATAATAGACCTTTAGGTATAAAAACAAAATAACGTTTATTTTCCCTAACCCTCTTGCAGTGAGCTTGACTTAGTCGACACTTTTTATGTCTCGGTGTGTGTGCGTTCTGACCGACCGTGCGTCCCTGCATCCGGATTTGGCTAACTCGGTCATTAACTTCAAATAATTAATTAAAATTCCAATATTGATATAAATATGCGTCGAAGACAAGAACCTTAACTATAACATCGCTATGAACGGCTTGAATTTAGTTTTAGTGAATTTGCTAAACGATTCACCTTCAAGGTGGTAACAGCGTCGCGCACCTCAACCGGATGTCTAAATTCAAGGTCAGTATCATACTTCGACTTTCACTATCAAAAAAGTCCAAAATGTGCCTGTTTGGGCAGTGGAATATTGCGAACGCCCGCGCATACAAACACATACACACACACACACACACACACACACACACACATCCGCACACGTACGCAATTTTCAGATGTTGCACGTGCCTAGATTAACAGTCCTATCTTAAAATTGATTGTGTGAAGAGCAAACAGCGTCGAAAGTCGTAACAGAAAACAAAACAATAAACAAAACATGTTTGTCATTTCACACAACGTCCTCACAGCGTCTCTACAGCGTCTACACGACGTTCCCACAGTGTGGCGGTCTTACGGCGCGCAAGACGTTTTTGCAGTACATGCACGGCTCGCATGCAGCGTTCTCATGGCGCTGGTAGAGTTTAAGAAGTTTTATTGATTTTTTTATATTTTAAGCAAAACATTTTTGAGAACATGGAAACCTTTTTAGACTTTTAGCAACGATTCGTAATAATATTTAATAGATGTAAAATGTATAAAATCGCAATGAGTACATATATATACTAAGAAGTGTACACCGATTAGCCTATATAAATTATTATATGTGCTTCATTTTTATTTTTATTTAACAACCTTTTCTTTAAATCAATGACACGCATTAATCAATTTGTGTTGTCAGTGTGGTAAAACTTAAATGAAGATTTTTAATGCATTTATTCTAACAAATATATTATAATACATTTATGATTACTTGTATTATAATTATAATTATTTAAAAATGCCAACTTCAGATACAGGATTAAGCGCGCTGTGCAATCGCCAAGCCGCAGCGTTGTCTTTGTGCACGGTTCAAAATAAACGCCGCCGCATGACGTTTTACGCGATGGCACAACACGCACACAACGCATACACAGCGTTGCTGGCGACTGCACAGCGCACACCGCAGCGATCTGCAATATTTTTGGACGCTAAGGAAACGCTGTAAAGACGCCATTCTGATGTGACAGTGTTACACACACAGGAGACTTGAATCATGCATCGCTACATCTAGCTTGAATACAAACAACATCAAGCCGGCCACCTATCCTAAAACAAAATAAGCATGTCACCGGAACCAGACATATTTTTATTTGGTCTAAGTGCAAATGAACTAAAAATTAAAAACAATACATTTAACCAGGTTGTCAGATGAAATATCCGGTAATTGTTGCGTGCCCGCCGGCGTGCGGGCGGACTTTAACCTTTGGTTTCCGCTCAATAACTTGAGTTTGCTTCGGCTTAATGACGCCGATCTTTTTGTGTGGGTAGCATTTTCAAGGGCAGCTTGGAAGTGCTACCCAAAAGTCTTTGATCAAGGTCAATGTCACTGTTGCAAAAAAAAAGAAATTCCTTTTCCGCTCAAAACTTTGTATCTGGTTAGCATATATCAAATGGCAGCTTGGCATTGCTACCAGATATGTATGGTCAAGGTCAATGTCAACTTTGCTAAAATTAAAAAAGTTCAAGCGTAATTCCTTCCGTTTGTTGTGACCTATTGATACTCAACTTGGTATGTTGGTAGCTTATATAAAGACGATACTCGGGATTGCTACCAAGGAATCTGTGGTCACGATTAATGTTGCTTATAATAGAAATTCAGTTTTCGCTCAAAAAACTTTAGTTTGCTTTGGCCTACTGACGCCGATCGTTGTATCTGGGTAGGTTTGACAAAAGTCATCTTGGGTTGTCTGTGATCAAGGTCAATGGCACTGTTGCTTAAGTTAGAACTTACGTTTCCGCACAATAACTTTAGTGTTTACCTATTGACAACAAACTTAGTATCTATGTAGTTGATATCAAGACTCGGGATTGTTGCACAGATGACCATGATTAAGGTCAATGTCATTGTTACTAAAAATGGACATTTAGTTTCCACATTAAAACTTATGTAAACTGTTACCTATTTACAGCATAGTTGATGTATGGGTATCTTATAACAAGACGCAACTCGGAATTGCTACACAAATGTCTGTGATTAAGGACAATGCCACTGTTGCTTAAACTAGACATTCAGTATCCGCATTATAACTTGAGTTTGCATAGACCGATGAACACATATTTTAGTATGTGGGTAGCGCATATCAAGACACACTTTATGTTCGCTACCCAATTGTCTGTGATTTAGGTCAAGGGCATTAATGTTTAAAACGAAATACGTGTTCACGTAATAACTTGAGTTTGCTTTGACATATTGACACCAAATTGGCTCCATGGGTAGCTAGCTTATATTAAAATGCAGTTTTGGATTGCTACTCGGATATCTAGGATCAAGGTTAAGGTTACTTGCTTACAATAGAATTTTGAGCTTATACTAATAAATCTTCAGTACTTTTTTACCTTAATACTTAATTTGGCATATCTGTAGCTTACAGGAAAACACGGCCTGATATTGACACTAATTTATCTGGTGTATATTCATTTTGAACTATTAAAACAAGCGCTCTGTGTTCGTACAAATGTATTTTGTATTATGCCAATGTGTTAGATTGCTACAGATATCTCTAGAATCTAGGTCATTGTTTTGGAGTAAACAACTTAATTGTTAAAAACCTGGTTTTGGCGTTGAATTGCGGCGCTTCTTGTTTTAAATGTTACCCTTGGAAGTTAATGATTGTTGATTAAATAGCACTGCGGATAAAAATATATGTATTACATAATTCATTACCAACAAAAGGTTATATTGCAAGTGCTAATTATATTATATATTTTATGCGCGTTTAGCACCGACGTGTATTTCGGAACTACCATTAGTAAACGGACCAGCCGCTATTCCGGACTCACAGATTACGGCATCGAGTGAGTATGATGCCGGCCTTGGGGCAAAGCAAGCGAGATTTAACACCACAGCAGCATGGTGCCCATCTAGTGAGGCAATGAACACCGCACCAAACATGTATTTACAGGTAAGTGTAAACTGAACTGTGTTGTACATGTGACATATATTTTTATTATACCATTGTATTGTCAGTATCCCGGCTCAGACCAGAAAAGGTAGTACATTTCCGTTTATTTATCAATAGGTTGTAAAATGATTTTAATCTAGATCGTTCCTAAGATGGCCTCCTTCTTGAACTTTACATAATTCGCGTAAATGTTACTAACATATAATACTAATGAGAAGATGTGAACTTAATGCATAAACACACATCATGACTGAAAACATGTTGTTTTAGCGTTGAAAGTCGAAAACATACACAATTAAAAAATGATCCCAACGAAAAACTCGCATTTCCTTCGTTATTTCAGTATGTTTTGTCTTTGAAGTCAAACTTTATACATCTGCTTATATAAAAGAAGTGCTTTTTGTATCATCTGTGTATTATGATGCTTTAACCTTAACACTAACTGTTTAAAGAAACTCCTCTGCGGCCTGTTTAGTTATCATAAAAAGTCTTCTATCATTTGGCAATTTCTTTCAATCTGATTTTATTTCTGTCCTATTGCAACGCTTTTTGTTAACTTACTTCTTTAAGTTATAACAACAATGACGGCTTCTAAAATTTTGCACTCGGAATTCATTTCGCGACATAATATCTCTGTCTTGTATCATCATTCAGCAAAAAAGATTATTCTGAGAAAAAAGCGAAAGTCCTAAAAAGTATAGTCTGCCTTGGGAAACAAAAGCCACGGTTTTATTGAACCTGTTCTACAATATATATTCTTTACGTATATCATTTTGCAAATAAACATATGCTTGTTATTGCGTTTTAAACAGTTTAAGTATTTTTATTATTAAGTTTTTATGTGATAAAATGTACATATTGTCGGTATCCATAATCGCTCAACTAGGTCTGGTCTCTGCTTCCTGCCAGTACCGACTTTTAGCAACCCCTGTTATGAAAACAATAGCTAATATAACGTTCATTTTGGTGCGTACCACAGGGAAGTTTCCTTAATGAATAAAGAGATGATTTGAAAGTTTAAGTCACATTCGTAGTGTTATAATAATCAACTTGCAGTTTTATTATACATATGTAATTAAAAGGAAAAACTTAAAACCGGAAAAGTGTACATAGTAGGCTTCATAAACGACCGAGGCATATCAGCTGCAAGAAGTGGTTTGGGTATAGAAGGTTGCCACCTAGGTTACATTTGTAATCCCTTTAATGATATGGTTTGTGTTGTTTATGATCAATGTAGTGACGGTTGTCTTCCTCAAACTATGAACAGCCATGTATTTGGCATGGCAATGTAAGGGGTCTGTTCTTGACAACTTAGTGACGCACTATGATAACAATGCATGCCAGCATTTGCAGAGATGATGATGTTCATGTTATTGCATTTGTCGTTGTTAATGTTGCTGTTGTGGTTGTTGTTTTTGACGACGACGATGATAAGGTGATAAAGTGTATTAAATGATAATTCAGTGGATGATAATTAAAATGATGATAAAAAATCACTTTAAATTTGATGATGATGATGATGATAATGATGATGATGATGATGATGATGATGATGATGATGATGATGATGATGATGATGATGATGATGATGATGATGATGATTAGGATGATGATGAGGAGGAGGAATTTATAGCAAATTGTTATACCAATCTTTGACTAAATTTGGGAATAATAAAAAATAATGTAATGTCATTTATCTTTAGGTTCAATTCACGTACCTTAGTACAGTGCTTGCAATACAAACCAAAGGACGGGGCGATTACAATCAATGGGTGGAGGCCTACCGACTAGAATACAGCCAGGACTGTGCTACTTTTTACAGCCTATTGAACGTCGATGGTAACAACCAGGTACGGCGTTTTAATTGCTTAGGTATTTCACAATCATCAACTTTTAAATTATACACATCAATAATTAAAAAATACTGGACTCATACAGTCAACGGAAGGAGTCCTTCTGACAAGATCATTGCGCCAGGAATGTGTTCCTTTCAACAGCTGAAAGGCGATTGTTCCATTCAGGGACTGAATAGTCTGATTTGGTATTTATTATGTATTTCTCAATCATAAGAATTTATATTATAAAAACATGACTGGCCTTTACAGCTTTTTACATGCGGTTGGAATGTTAGTGTATTCAATATGTCGATAGCATGGACGTTAATAAAAGGAAGTTTAGAAGCATTTGGCATATGTATTTTGTTTTTAGGGTATCATGTTTGCACGGAATAGTTGAAAGCCAAGCTTATCTTAACTAGTTTTGTTCATGAAGATATGTACGTTTGCTTAAAACAAATGAGATAATGAAATGATTATGTACAGTGAAACTATTTTGGAAGATTTAAACATCAAAAGACAAAGTTTGTAATAATTATCAGGTCCAAAAACGCCACATACGTTATGAGTAGATAAAACATGTTATTTGTATTTAAATCTTCATAGGCTTAAGTTTCTATATATTGACAGAGTAAATATATTCTGCCTTTTCAATCATTTCACCGCTTGTGCTTGTTGTAAATAGTGTTGCTTGTTAACAAATGTATTTGTTATAGTAAGTTAACAATTTATAAATTTAATTATTGTCTAGTATAATATTAAACGTAATGTAATTGAACATGCTTGTTTTGGGGTACTCATGTTTGTCAGTAGTATGTTACTGGTGCGTATTATTCTTTACCCATGAATACTTAGCTTCAAAGCCATACTATCAATCAGTTTATGAAAGTTTTATTTTTGACAACAGACATTTGCCGGAAACGCAGACATGAATACACTTGTTGATAACCGACTGAATGTATCAACGCCAATAATCGTTCTTTGCATCCGGCTATATCCTCTGGTGTGGTTCGGGTTTCCTTGCTTACGGATGGAAGTGCTGGGATGCGTTCCTAATGACACGACTGGTGTTAATATTTCTGATCAACAACCTCACGTCATATCACAAGGTATTTTGTCATCCCTTTAAAAGAACCTCTCTTTTGACGTTACCTATCACCATGACCCCTGGTCTAAATCACAAAGTATGCTTGACAAACATGCAACATTGTTCTTGTTATGTAATTAATATTGATTTCACCGTGTGACTAAAGTAACACAAATGTTTTTTCCCCTCTTTTTTCTTTATTTATTCAATAACGAATACCAATTTGGTAGGAGGGGGTGTAAGGGGGCGCCTCCTACCTGCCCTTTGCAGACAACGAATTAAACTGTACATAACAGAAATAACACGAAACATATATACAACACATATTGAACTATTATTTAAGCAATCCGTGTCCATGTTTTTTACACAATGAAGAAATGTTTGACGTATTCGTGTCCCGAGTACAATGTTCATGTTTTGCACATGTTTTAAACTTTGAGGTTCAATGTGAAACGATAAAAGTGAACCTACATAGTGACAAACCTAGAAATAGATATTAGAACAAGTTCGAAATATCTCGTTCCAGAAGAAAAAGACTCAAAATCAAAAAAATCTAAACATTTTCTCTGGCAGACAGACCGTGTGTGGCTCACAACTAGAGTTAAGAAGGTACAAACGAACTCTATTAATAGTTGATGAATACTGACACTCTAAAAACAAATGAGGAACTGTTTCTGTTTGTCCACAAAAATAACACGACTTAAACCTAGCATTACTTTCAAACTTATGAATATAAAGAATGTAGTTAGTGTAAACAACATCGTGAGCTATTAAATAACAAATGTCTCTTTGAGAAGGATCCATGGCCTCACTGAAAATGTTACAAAATACTGTAGAAAACTTTATCTGATGGAATATGGCCTCGCACTTGACATTAAACCTAGGATCACTAAACAATGACCAATAAATATGCTTAGTGGGACATCTTTTCGTAACTTGAAAATCGGGGTTCTTCTCAAGAAGAGAGTCAAGCGCCTCTAAACAATGAGTGTAGAAACTTTCAGGGTACAAATTACTCTCAAATGACTGATTGTAATGTCGTAACCTTTAACCGACCCAATACTTTGCAAAGTAGAACCAAGGGGAATCATAATTGGTGAGCAATATTTGTAAGCGACTTACAAGTAATGCCTGCCACTTAAACTTAATATGAGGGACCTTAAGGCCACCTTTATTATAATGTAAATGTAACGTATTTCTCTTGATGGGGCCATTCTTTCTAGGTGAACATATGAACTTGTAACAGGCATCCTGAAACATTTTCATGTACTAATTTGGGACAAGGCCAGCAGCAATGTAGTATAGAATCGTCGAGAAAGCAAAGGAATTCAAAACAGTTGATTTGCCCTAAAAAGATAACATTTTAGTCCGACTTAGATTGATGACCTGAAACTTGTTGAACCGTTTTGACCAAATATCTACATAGCTAATATCATAACCGAAGTAGTAACCTAACATTTTGCAACTTCGAACCCAAGAGATCCCGAAAGGTTGGTCAGACCTAATATTCCATTTACCTAAGTATAACCCATTCGACTTTTTGTAATTGACCTTTGACCCGCTAACCTTCTGATACTGTTCAACAACATTAAAAAAGTGTGACATTGAATAGTCATCAATGAAAATACCAGTATTATCATCAGCATAATTATGCAGACATTTTAACCTCGGTGTTCCCACCGGGAACAATAACACCACGGATCCTCGGATTACTCTGGACTTTCCTAATAAGGGGCTCAAGCACTAGACATACAAAAGGGAAGATAACCCACAGCCCTGCCGGACAGACCTTGACAAAGGCAAATAATCAGAGATATAGTTATTGACTATGACAGATGACCTTGGATCGGTATACAATATACGAATCCATTTGACAAAATCTTTAGAAAGACCAAAAGCATCCAGAGTACTGTACATGAATGACCAATTTACCCTATCAAACACTTTCTCTTGATCTATGTTAACAAATGCTGCTTTTGATTGGTTTTGTTTACAGTAATCAAGAATCCTGAGGGCTTTCCCTTTCATTAGTTTAACACTGTTAGCAATGTTAACCACAACTCGTAAATGACAAGTCTGTGTAGCGGAACAAGCCTGTCAATTACATGTAGCGTTTTTGGTGTGCGAAAGTAATGTCATTTAATGTCCGGTTGTTTTACTCTCAGTCTTTGTAGAATCTTTGTTGTGATGAACAATCGAAGCATAGGACTAGGCACTCGTCGTCTGACATAGTTCATAAATCCTTGTCTGTGTTCAGCTTCCTTCATTTCTGGGAGATAAGAATGATCCATTTTCTTTCCTTCAACACAAACTCTAACGTCGGTATACATAGGCGTGACTTCGATGGGGCGGTGCGAATTTCCGGTTTCCAGTGTAGATTCTCATCGGGAATGTTGTGCCGAAGATAGCATCGAAGAAGTCTGATGTCCACCTGGATGAGTCTCTTTGCAATCTAAATCGAAATCCGAATCGTTTAAATCGGGTGCAACATTCGGCTGTCGTTATTCTCTGGGCCTGAACATTGCGCTTCAGACTAATCTTCAAGTTCTGACGAGGATGAGGGAACGCGCACTCTTTATATTCAAAGGTGGAGCTACGCTCGCGTGTTACTGCGACTCTGTTATAGCTGTGAATAACTCTGTGGGAACAAGCTGATGTGGGGTAAACTCGGGTTCTTGTTCCCTCTTATGAATGAATTTTCTAAGATGAAGCAGCGCAATAGTCAAGTCTAACATGTACATTCTCGCCTCAACAAGCTCGTCAGCAGTATTGTCGACCTGTATCTCTATCTCAATTGCCTTGTTAATTGACTGGAGTTGAGTTTGCCTGTACTCCAACCGGTGCAATATAGCGTTTTACTTTTAAGTTGTGACATCTATACTATGCTTGTCTGAGTCTATCTTAGCTAGATAGTGTTCAACCACAGCTTTGTGTCCATTGCGTAGTGCGAATAGCCGAATAGCCTCTGTAGACGCATTCTTAGGTTACAGTCATGGCACCAATTTCACGAACGTATAGTTGTTTTTAAAGATTTAAAGCAACGCGACTGTTCAGTATGAACCTTTATTGCAAACTGTTAAATACAACAACAACATAACGGAAATGACGTTCCGTTACAAGGCGACGTCATATGACATCGCACCAAATCCCCAACACGTAGGGTGTTACCTACAATGCTTATAATATCTAATAAACGTCTTGATAATACATAGTTTCAAAGTGTCAAAGTTTATTTGTATAACATCCAGAAGGTCGTAGACCAATGAGGCATATTTACATACATTAATATTATGGCAGAATAGTAAACATGTCTATATAAAACATATACGTATAAGTAGAACATATATATTATTATTCAACATATATTTCATACAATAATGTGAGGATAAACATTACGAGTATATTGGGTTTACTTTGATTTATTCTCATATAGTGAGAGTTTGGTACGTTTTTACAAATATAACAACAAAAGAAAAAAAGAAAAAAAAGACACAAAAAAAACCCAAAAAAGCACGATATTACTACATGTATATTAGACTCTATACTATGTTCCAAGTCGAGTAAGTCTTACCGTGAGTAAGATATACACTTGGTGTAGTTATATACTCATAATTTTATCCGTCTTGAACTATCTTGCTCGAAAACGAAAAGTACAAGATAGCTTATTGGATAAAAGGAAACAGTACATGGTATAATTTATCATCGCTAGAGCAATAAAACATTTATTGACCCAGTTGATACACACAATGTGCGCCTGGCCTATATACTAAACTTGGCGTTTCTGTGAAGTATACTATCGCGTGCTTAATTATATAACAAATTGAATTTATCATATGTGTAAAATCTATTTTTTAATGCATAGTAAAATGTGTTGTCGCTCTAACGATACAAAACATACACTCAGAGATAACGTTTCGAAAATATA
>Ga0224511_10004606_pt1 | contig 10493 bp, 4 predicted proteins | sample SF_May12_sed_USG_2_FD_169988 | JGI IMG/M metagenome (GOLD analysis project Ga0224511, IMG submission 169988) | Sediment microbial communities from San Francisco Bay, California, United States - SF_May12_sed_USGS_8_1 | ecosystem: Environmental > Aquatic > Marine > Sediment | place: USA... | reverse complement strand
TATTTTAAATAATATTCGGTGTTATGTTTTTATTTCATTTTGTTTGACGATAAGATACAATTTTCTACTGACATAATTATTTACAAAATAGTTGATAAAAAGACCGTACAACGGCCCTTTGATCGTGTACCCCTGTTCGACTTCAGGTAACGGCAACAGCAAGTCTTTCTTACTGAGCATCATTAATGATATTCGCTCGAATAAAATAGAAAAAGAACTTCATAAACATCTTCCACATGGGCAACGCTAGAATGTATGCCTACTGTTGAGGCGGGGAAGGGTAACGTTGAAATATTCTGTTAAGGCGGGACATGGTCAATGCTAGAATGCCCAGTTGCGGCGAGGCATTGTAGCACTTGAATAACCGGTTCAAGCGGATCAGTTACACTGGAATGTCTGTTGAGGCGGGGCAGTGGCAACGAATAACGAAGGGGCATTGGCAACGCTGGAAAGTACTTGTTAAAGTGGAGCAGGGGCAACACTGGAAATTCCTGTTGAGGCGGAGAAGGTCCAATGCTGAATGTCTGGTCTTGTTAAGGTGGGGTCAGTAAAACACTGGAGTGTCCTGTTGAAGCGTGACATGGGTAACATTGGAATGTCGTATTTCGGTGGGGTAGGGTCAACGCTGGAATGTCCTGTTGAGATATGATAGTGGTAACACTGAACTGTTCTGTTGAGACGGGGCAGGGGAACGCTGGAATATCCAGTTGAGGCGGAGCAAGGACGACCCTGGAATGTCCTGTTGAGGTGACGTATGGGCAACGCTGGAATGGCCTGTAACGGCGGGATGGGGTGGCAAAACTGGAATGTCCTGTTGAGGCGGGACAGAGTCAACGCTGGAATGTCTTGTTAAGGTTGAACTTACAACGTTAACTTGCCCCCTTCGAATAATGTGGGACATATTGCTTTGCTAATATCGCTCGGTCCGTCGCTTAGTTGGATGGTCGGTCGCTCGGTCGGATGGTTGGTCGGTCGATCCGTCCGTCTGTCGGTAGACCAAATGTTTTCCGCTCATTATCTTGAGCACTATTTATCAGAACGCGTTTATCTTTCATATGTTGATTGGTCTTGGAAGGTATATGATATTGGAGTTCACGAGGTCAAAGGTCAAGGTCACAGAGGTCACTTTTGTAAAAATGTTCAAACTATTTCCGCTCATTACCAGGACAACTAATAAGCACAGTTTTCATATTTCAGAATGATGATTGGTCTTGGCAAGGACATAACTCCTTTTTACTTTGAGTTTAATAGGTCAAAGGCCACGGTCACTTGGTCATTTTTGTAAATAATGATTTCTGCTTATTATCTTGTAAATTATGTATCACAGAGCTTTCATATTTCAGGTGCTTATAAGTCTTTGTAATGACCCTGTTGACATTGTTTTTATTAGGTCAAATTTCAAGGTCATATTGGTCACTTTTGTTAAAAAGTTGTTTTCGCTCACTATCTTAAGAACTACGTATCACATCAGATCAACCACAGCACTTCTTTAATATGAACCTTATTATAACCGACTCTCTGTACTTATTAATCATCGTTTTATCAAAAACCCTTTTCGACAATCCGCGCTAGGGGGCATTTGTGTCGTTTGACTTTTTTTGTTTTATTAGATTTGTTCTTACGAGTTTCCGTGCTTAATTAAAGATGTATCTGTATCTTGATACCATGAAAATATGTCACACATGTTGCAGGATGTAAAGTATACTAAATTACACATTGCAAAAGACAAGCTGATGCGTTACCTCTGGGAAATCTAGACAACTGAACGTTTCGATTAAAGTCAAGCTATATAACTGCTTCTACGTAATGGGTCGAAACAAACAAAACGAACATGGCGGGCCACAAACTTCCACAAAGTTGTTTTTCTGTAACATTTTAACATGCTCTTATAACTACCGTACGTTGTGTATTTGGCAGTGTCGCATATTTACGGGAGTAGGAGTCACTCCTTAAGTATGGTTAAAAGTAAGATACAATTCCAAATATGCAGGCATAGCATCTTATGTTTTAGAATGCAGTCCTGCAATGTAGTTGCTTAGTGTAATATATTTAGTCTGTGTCATGACTCTGACGAGACGTACATATCGATATAATCACACATGTAAATCTAATTAAGTTTAACAGCACTAGGTAAGAGTTGTACCCTCAGTAGAAAAAGTAATCTTTCTTAGTTCGTACGCCTAGAACTATATGACATACGGTAGCTCCGTGCTCCCTGAGTAGAACAAAACAAGATGTATGTTTTTATCTGGAATTTTATTCAAGTAAACTACATTAATTGCATGTTGCAATTTTGTCTAATTAAGAGGAACGAACTATCAATAAAGGAAATTGCCCATCTGTACATACTTATACTAATGGTCAGAATAAGTAATGAGTGTATTTCCTTAGTTTTAAACCTGCTTCGTGCCATTTTTGAGATCAAATCACAATGTTCCGATTTTCTATAATAACATAAATTCAAACTGAAATATAATTTTTTTATATCATTCTTACAATCTTATTATCCTAGAAAAAAAGAGAAAATATAGACACAAAACTGGTTCCAAGCAGGGGATTAAACTCCGAAAACACAACTGCGCTACTTTATGTGAGTGAAATTTAGGTTTTGCTGATTACTAAATTAGTAAATGAAAAACGCATTTGTCAGGGGTAGAATTTTCAATGAAATAATGGGCAAAAAAACAAATGTTCAGCATATCGTACTGAATAGACAGAGTCAACATTTTAAACATCTGAGTGTAAGTGCATGTCTTTCACTTTTTTCTGAAACAAAAAATATTCTAACTGACATTTTCACGCGAAGCAGCTTTAGATTTGTTTTGATTTTTTGTCATCGCATGTTTAATGCATTTAAGGATAAAAACAACTATTCATGTCATGAAGGGATTTAAGGCAAAATGCACACATGTCACATCACAAGACATAGTAATACATCTCAAGACAAAGTGATTAAACATGAAGGATTATTCTTGTGTTTTTGGTACAATTCTGAATAACAAATGTTAATGTAAATGAATACCATGTAAAATAATAAAACAGGTCAAATACAAATAAAACTAGGTCTACATAGTTTGTCACATCTAACAGATAAAAACATGAATATGACTGTGGTTAGAACAATATCATTATCTATATTATTGTCATAAAAACATTAACATTTACATCCCACGAAATCCAAACTATGTGTCTTCATCTTTTGTCTCCTCACTGTTGCCATCATCGTCATCGTATTCGTTACATCAACACAATTCAAAATCATGTTTATACATAGCATTGTCATCATCATTATCATCATCATCATCATCATCATCATCATCATCATCATTAAATACAAACATAATGATATTATGACATAACATAAAATAACATGTCAAATAATCAAAATGGTCAAATACAAACAACTATGTCTACCAGTTACATATAACAGATCAAAACATGAACATCAATTATCAAAAGACTATCCAACGAAGTAACGCTGAATGCGTCGAGAGCTATCCTACTTGCGCTTCATTGATATTGCGCTCTGACGGTGTGGGTTATATATGGACAATGACCAGACATTGCCAGGAACTGTCGTCCATCTGCAGAAGGACAATGAGGATAATTGGCCGTGTTGTAATGCCAAAATACAGGAACACTTGCTTACTCTGTAATCGCGTCAACTCCGATTTGGTACAGCATCGCATCTTATTTTGCAATGCAATAGATGACTGTCGCAAAGAGTTATGGGAAACCATCATTGAGCTACAAGGTCACAGTGCTTTCAACCGTATGCGTTGCTCTGATTTACTAACTCAGTGTAATTAATAATATTACGTGTATGTTGGTGAACCTTAACCATGATGCATTTCAGAACATGAAGCTTGTCTCATTGATTTGTAGATGCTTACATAATGTTGTTTTGTAAATACAATTTCCCACGTGTATGTTTTTGTTGAGTTAGCTCATAGGTCCATGTTGGTTAGGCTAGCATTTTCGCTTTCTCTGTCTAGGCTAACCCCCTCATATGGAACAATTTATAAGTAGCCTACATCATTATTAGATTGTTGTTTTTGTATCTCATAGCTGACTTTTTGAAATAATTTCAATAGTATTGTCAACATTTTCTTGTTTAATGATCAATAGTGACTTTTCCGATACTTAAGTCTTTGTAAAATCAGTTATATTCTTATACGTCCTTATTTAAAGTATTAAGGCTATAACGCGTATATCTTAATCACACTTATCCTCTTCTTATTCTAAAGAACTACACATACATATGTCTAGACTTTCGTGTTTGTTTTTTGCATTTCGCATTTGTATTTAAACATGTGCATACAGCGCGCGTTTTCCATTTGCTTTATATATATCTATAGTGTAAACTGTATATTTATGTCTTATGTAAATATTCTGTACATATAACTATGTTTCCTGATCTTCGTATCTTGTATATGGAGGAATAAAAGTAAAAGAAGTGAAACATAAACCATTTTTACTAGGCATCTAATCATCCCCAACCACATTGAAGCAAAACTAATCTACAGTACAAATATTTTAAACAAACGTGGATAACAGACTTATGTATTCGTTACAACACTGGGAAAACTGCATACTTCATACGTCATACACACATGTTTTTCACTATGCAAATGTTGAATATACACATTATACTCATTTGAAGAAACATCATATTGACTGTTATTACAATGTATATAACTATCAACAATTTCATTACTTGCAGCAAATCTTTTTAACCTAAGATGGTAGAGTTATTATGGTTAACACAACATCCAGCCATAGGTAAACTCAGGTTTTCCTATACCTAACCACAAGCAAGCGACAGAAGTCTACTAATTATGATACAAATTATGAATACCACAAAATAAAATTTTTAACTTTACATTTTGTGATATATAACCAAATGTTTCACTAGTTTACTTATCTAACAGTATGTTTTGTTTTTGGTTAGGGAATCATACCCTTACTTCGCGACATCTAGCAACCTAGATTACTGTTCGTGGCAGCATTGCAGGAGTCATTCGCATCTAGTATGTCATACACATCAACGAAATGATCCTGATTCTTTTGCACAGCTCTAATAGTTTTTCTAAGCTTTGGTAAAGCCTCACACTTAGATCTTCTCCACTCCATCAAAACACTGAAAATGAAATCTCGTTTATTCTGCCAACTGTCGAATTTCATTTCTTCCAACTTCACATTTGGTACACCTAATTCAATGCCAAGAAGCCAACTCTCTTTCATCTTCTCCAGCGACTGTGCTATTTGTGAGAGGTCTACGTCAGTTGGCACTCTATCAAAGTCTCGATCTCTGTCGTCGTCGATTTCATCCAGTGTTTCTTTATACCAGAATTTCAGAACAACGTGCTTGTTCATCGAATGTGATTCATTGTCTTTATGGTCATCTGCACATGCAAATTCATGTTTGACAATACAGTCGTTGACTTTGAAGAGACCTTGATTGTGTTTCGACAGCTTTGGACATTGAATGTACTCCTCAAATGGCGTAGATTTCGTTATGTTCGATGATCGTGGAAGAAGGCCTAGTATAGCCATCAAATTCTCATACAATATACGCCTGCAATTTTGGCATGTGTTTGGGTCAATTGCATCATCATTCTCCTCTTTCTGTGATTGGAAAACCATTTTTGCATATATAATATGGTCCCAGTACCAAAGACGCAGTTGTGACCTTTGGGATGTTTTGAAAGCTCCAAATCTATTGTACACCATAAACGCGCCATTTGTTTGTGCTATTTCCCACTCCCGCATACATGCTACAACAAGTCGGTGAAATGTCGCGGGAGGCATAAACTTGTCTTTGAAAACAAAGCAAAGTGCTTGCGTTTGATGCCAGTTTTCCGGATTGGTAAGCTTTTCAATGTCTTGATTGGGTTTTGTTTGAAGCTGGCAGGGAACAATGTAGAAATCGTAATGCTTCCGTGGCTGACGATTGACTTTCCTAGCATTTTTATCTATAGTGCTTGGGTCTTTTTCTGTGCAATCGTCTTCTTCAGGAAAGTCTTCGGGACAAATTGGTTTTGCCATGACATTCAGATGCTCCATGTAACTGATAACAACTTCAATCTGGCAATCGAGTTGATAGGCCGACTGTGTCAAAATGTCCACCAAAAGCGCTTTGCTCAGTTTTGCCACACATTTGTACTCGCTCCACTGGCGTAAAAGACGCGGTGGAATATGCGCATCCTTGTGGTTAATAAAGCATTTAAATGCTTTGATTATCCACTGTGGTGACAAAATAACGTAACCGCGTAGTGCATCCGTATCAAAGAAGAGGACTTTTCCATGCAAGTGCTGCAACTTCAAGAAAGCCACAATGTCATTCTCGCTTTCAAGCGGAGCAGGGATGTTAGTGTTAAGCTCTTGCACGTCGTTAAATGTGATGATTTCTTTTCCTGTTTTACGGACTTCATCAAAAGCTTTTTCTAACTGGACAAATTTCACTGGTTGTTTTTCATTCCAGTAGCACTGTTGTTCTGCTAGATTTCTGACCTCCTCTCGGATGTTTGCGTATTCAGGATCCTCAGCATCAAGATTGTTGATGAGAAACTTCTTTGGACAGATACGATTCAGAATGTTGATGTTATCCTGAAATGATTCAAGAGCTTTGTTGAAGAATCTTGCCATGTACTCTGTTTTCTCATCATCTGTTCCACTGAGTTTGTCTTTGTGTGTACCGACAAGTATAATAGTCGGTTTGAGCTCTGTTCCCACATTATACATTGAGCTGTACATATGGATGGAGTTGATCCAAAATTTGAAAGAGTCTACTATTTCCTTTCGTTTTGTTTCTGATGAATCGATATCCTGTGTCATGTCCATCAGGAGAAGATATATCGACCTTTCATTTAAAAAGAAATGGTGTGTTGAATAATACACATTCTGACCAGCAAAGTCCCAGACTGAGACCAAAGGACAGTCTTGAGATAGTTCTGACGCTTCCTTTTCTAACATATCTTTTAACTTGTCTAATCTATCTGCTTGTGAAGTTTGTTCTTTTTCTGTCGATGTATGAGATACATCAACAACTTGTTCGGCTTGTAATAAACTATCCAAGATAGAGATCATTTGTATCTCATTTCCATTTGAGTTCCATTTGGTCCATTTGTTACCTTCAGTCATCTGACATAGGTGGACATCGATTCCTTCTGTACTTTCACTGCGCATCTCTATGTCTGGGTGTTCAATAAGGTTATTGACCAGAGCTGTTTTACCGACTTTATACATACCAACAACCATCAGGCGGATCCTGTAATTTTCTGTCCGTCCATCCTCCAAAATCCTGTAATACGTTCTCATTGTGTTGTCGTCCAACAAACGCAAATCTGAAAATGTAAAGATAGGTTTGGTAAATAATCATCAATCATCGTATAAAAGGTTAATTGATTTGATGCAATTAATTGGATTTAACAGACACCTAACAATGTTTTTAGTCAAGAGTAGCACCACATTTTAATGGAATTCATAGAAAAAATACTGTGAAAACAAATAAACTTATTGGCAGGACATTTTGGTTATATTTTGAGCACATTAGCCACATAAATTTGTGGATCTTGACCTCGTTAATTTTATAGGTTGTTCAGAGGATTGTTGTTGGGGTCTACCACGAAATTAGTAAAAGTTAATGTTACACAAATATTACTAATTTTACAGTAAACTATTTACATAACATCACTCCTTAATTGGGTGCTCACAGTACAAGTGTCAAGTATCTTATGTCAATAAATGGATAAAGGTTGTACACAGATATTGATTTTGAGTACCACGCACACCTTTCAAATACATTAAATTTTAATCTCACATTATATTAACCAATAATCTTTACACTTGCTAGGAAAAGACATCAGTACTTGAGGGCCTTTCCATGTAAACTACATGTGTACAAGGAACCGTCTAATCCATTTGAATCCCATTACAAAGTTCCACTAAATGTCACCACTGAACACCTTTACACATATTCTCCTCTGTAACCACTAATTGGATTCTGCCCAAGCTTTACAAGAATTGGTGGTCCTCTACCAAAGTTGTTTAATTGGTTGCAGAAGTACGGCTCAAAATGATTTCAAAATCTTCCTGTCTCAATAAATCAGAAATGAAGCATAGATTCATTACTTTTTTTAAAGGTAAGTATAAACAGTTCATAGATAAAAATGTTTCAAATATTTACTTAGTAAATTAATTTCTTCAACGATATTACTCTTCTAGCTTTATTTCAATGTTACCTCAAACTTAGTTGTGTAACCTCCCTTTGTTACAACTTTGTTTTTAAAAAGCACAGTCATCAGATACTTTGAAGGTTACTTTATTTCTAACAACACCTAATTGAGTATTGAACCAATTTAGTTTAAAAATGTGTAAATAAAACAATCATGTTTTACTGGAATTATCTGTATAACAAAGGGCTCTGGGTCGCTCACCTGAGAAAAAGGTCAAAGGTCACAGTGGAGCCATTTACAGAGGACCACTAATGTTGTCCTCCAAATATTGGTAGAGTACCTCTAGATGATGTTATACATCAAATATGAAAACTCTGGGCCTTGTAGTTTCAGACAAGAAGATTTTTTAAAGTTGCATTTTGAAAACCTCTTTGTTTACCTTGTGACCTACCTTTGCAACCAAATGAATCAGAACCATTTGAACAAATTTCGTAGGGCACCACCCAGGGACCATTCCTGTCCAGTTTGGTCAAATTCCCATTAGCGGTTCAAGAGAAGAAGTCATTTGAACTTTTCCTTATATAATTCAATGTAAAATTATGACCCCGGGGCGGGGTCAATTTTAAACCAAGGGGCATAATTTGAACAACTTTGGTAGAGGACCTCTAGATGATGCTATATACCAAATATGAAAGCCCTGGGCCCTGTAGTTTCAAACAAGATTTTTGAAAATTGCATTTTGAAAACCTATTTTTTGACCCCGTGACCTACTTATGTAACCAACTGGAACAATTTGAACAACTTTGGTAGGGGACCACCCAAGGATCATTCCTGCAGAGTTTGGTCAAAATCCAATGAGCGGTTTCAGAGGAGAAGATGTTTAAGTAAAAAAGTTTACGGACTACGGACGACGATGGACGACGGACAAAGGCCGGTCACAATAGCTCACCATGAGCACTTTGTGCTCAGCTGAGCTATAAACAAATGCGTGTTTTTCAAATCGTACACAAAATATCTTTTCCACATTGTTTTGATTTCTCATTTGTTTATTATCTAGACGCTTTCAATATACATATGCACGGCTGCGACGCGGGCTCGGTACTGAGATCCAGACACATTCACATCTTTTAATACCATTGTTTCGGATTTCGCTCTGAATGCAGATGGTGACAAAATTCTGTGAGCGCGAGTCTCCATGGGATTAAGTATTACTATAAAATATGAGTTTAACAAGTGGTCAGTTAATAACTAATTAAATGAAAACGTCAGGATGACACCACTAACTGATAGTTATTAAACGTGCTCAGTCAGCTACACCTAACAGATAACTAATCAAATGTTTAAAACACTTTTAAATAACAAAACTAACTACTTTATTTACAGGTTACAAACAATGAGGCAGTGAAATATTATGAAAGAAGCAAAATTGTTTTAAACAAAGGCCCGTTTCTAACAAAAATATTCTTACAGTGGCAGTAGAAAAGTACAAGAAATAATACACAGGGCAAAGGGGCTACGTAAATGTAGTCCCTGTACACAAATAAAAGTACAGTAAACAATATAACAGTAGGGCCTTAATTTGAAAATAGTGTAAACAATATAAATATATTACACTAACAAGAACAACAGAGTATTGGTCAATGAAGAACTCTGTTGCGAGGGCTGTGATGGAGTTCTATGGAATCAGCAAAGTATAGCGTAAGCCCACTAATGGTCTGCTGGCCTGAGACCGATCAGTGCCCGTTGTACTTGTGCACCTTGTTCCTCGAAGTACGCCGGGTAACTAAGCTAATTTAAACTCGGCGGTCAATAAGGAACTTATTAGGACATAGAAGGAGACTAGACTTAAGTTAGCAACAAAGTATGGGGACTTAAAATGATGATTACTTTGTTGTACGGGAATGAAAGAGTTATAATAGAACTGGTTTAAGTATAGCGTAAATCCACTAATGACTGGCTGGCCCGAGATACATAAGTGCCCTTTGTACTTGTGCACCTTGTACCTCCAAGTACGCCAAGTTACTTAACCAATTTAACTCTTCGGTCCAAAGGGACTTAACAATTCGGACTAGAATTAACTAGAACTATTGCTGTAAGGGATTCATACCCCAACCATTGTGCATTATAAAGCGGAAGCAAGGGTAAGATGTGTTGTGGAAAAAACATGGGCTCTGCACATCCCCTAGTTAAGGTGAATGTGTCATTCAAGTTTGAAGGAAATCCTTCCATTAGTAAAGGAGTTATAGAGCGGACACGACATAATGTGTAATATTTGTTTGTTAATATATTTGACCTTTAATTGTGACCTTGACCTTG
>Ga0224511_10004605_pt1 | contig 10494 bp, 6 predicted proteins | sample SF_May12_sed_USG_2_FD_169988 | JGI IMG/M metagenome (GOLD analysis project Ga0224511, IMG submission 169988) | Sediment microbial communities from San Francisco Bay, California, United States - SF_May12_sed_USGS_8_1 | ecosystem: Environmental > Aquatic > Marine > Sediment | place: USA... | reverse complement strand
CGTATGCCGGCTACTGCGGCAACGCCCCTTTTCTAATTTCCCAAATAAATGTTTTCTTCAACGGGAATGCGGCCATGTCACTGGTCACTGTTGACAATAAATAAGCGTATCGTTTCATTATCATACGCAGTCCCTGAACCACCCGTTGCAATCTACAGGGTAACCTACTTGAGCTAGAGTTCCCGTCGGAAGTGCAGACTTCGCCAGCAGTTTTTGGAAAACATTTCTGTCAATGTGCTCCTGGTTAGGACATACGGTTTCGTACACTTCGCGATAGAATGGAGGCACGGAACCTGAATGAATAAAACAGTTGCATATTTTACAGTGTTCGTCGTGAATCTGGTGCCGAGGCTTTTTCAGGCTGCAAATTAATTAAGCTCTTAGTTGAGTAGTAGGCAAAACTCACCGAATGACAGATCAACGGCCATGTTTGTTGTGAAACCTCAAATCCATTACGTTCTTATTAACTTTATTAACATTTCAGAATCAGTCGCGTTTTATTTTTTATGTAAAGTTTTGCAAATATTTAAAATAAATCGTTTAAAATAATGTAAACTTCGCATACTTTTGTACAAAACCAATCAGCTGCTTTTGTTGGAGACTATGACGTAGCGCCATCTGGTGTGTGTTGGTATGTGAAGTAAATAACAACGTAGTTGAGTGAATGAACTTCGACTGATCTATCTTACTATAGGTACTAGTTTAGTTTACTGCAATTTACGCCGGCAAAGCCTCGAAGTGTGTATCTCGGTAAGACCTAGAAGTTGTTCGTATAGTTTCATTCGCTCATACTTTCCCACAAGATTGGTCATCGCTACAACTACAAGACATTTCCTTTGATTTTGATTTTGAGCAGTAGGCGTAGCGAAGTTGACTTGCCGTGAGTCGTGACTCGTGAGCGTGACTGACTTTCCGGTACTGACAGTAAAGTAGTCCAGAGAAGATGTGAGAGAAGTTCGTCATGAGTGTAATGATTGACGGCGGTGAAATTAATAATGGCTTCACACTTGGTGGCAGAGAGTGAAAGCGAAAATGGCCGTGACCATTTTGATTTTGTATCTCTCTAGAGTCTAGTCTCTTCTTACCCTTAGTCTTAGAAGTTGGAAGGAGTCTGTACTGTACACTGTGACGAGTCACACTTTCATCTCCAGTTCCATGACCAATACTGCAGAAAGCTTCGAACCTTATGTCTGATATTTTATATGTCATGATTTATTTTGCAGACGCTTCCGGCAAGATGCCTACTGTGCGCAAGCATGCAACAAGCGGTGGAAGAGCTCCCACCGCTCGCGAAATGTGGCTGCAAGCTGTGAAAGGCCGTGCTCGAGAATCAGGTGGCAATAAAAAGGGGATGTCTACCACAAAAAAGACACCAAATGAGTACTGGGTTGGGACTCTGCGCAGAAGCCAAGGTATGCAACGGACATATGTGAATGTTTGGGTACTTAGTTTTAATGCTAGCTTAAGTGCTAGGGTTATAATGGACTGCCAGTTTGACGGGACTATAGCTGCCATCATAGTGAAGCCTCCGTCTCTGGAGTCAAGTCACAAGACCTAGTCAGGTTTGACATAGTGAAAGTTGACTCTGCTCATGCTCAACTCCATTCCAAGAGGGTGCACATTGACTCAGTGTGATGCATTGCTCTCAAGACTGAGTGGGTAGCGCTGTGAGGTTTGGAGTCAGCCAATTTTAGTCATTTTTAAACAGAGCTCTCATCTTGACTATCTTGCGAAACTTCGTAAAAGCCTCCGAATTCTTACACCTTACAGCGAGAAGTCACGGTCTGCACGTCTGAGAAAAACCCAGAGATAATAAGGGGAACATAACTACACATAAAACTAATTGGGGGATTGTCATTGCAGGGCTGCAGAATGAGATAGCGAGTATGGACACCTTTGGGGACAATGGACGACCAGTGAACGAAGCTAAGCCATACCTCAGTACTAGTCACTACCTGAGGGAACGAGTGGGAATAGAGAGAGCTGGCAGTGCCAAGCGAGCTTCCACTGGGGACAGTGAGTGTCAATTACAACTTTGAGATTGTGGGCAGAAGAACTTCAAGGCCAAACTTTTGAGGTCTGAGCATGAGGTTCTCAACACTTTTAAGCGTTCCAGAAGCTCTTTATGTTTCTGAACAACTTGGTAATATGGATGTGAAGTGGGCGAATTCACTTGTGTCATAATAATAGCGCCTTGATGACATGTCATTCTTGGGCGCTACGCAATGCTCTCTGTTCTATTTAGCTCTCTAGTTTCAAACGGCACATTGCAAAAAGTGTAAACTGATGGATTGTTTCAGACCAAGCTACTGGCAACAAATTTAAAATTCGTATAGCAAATCTGTCCTTTAAGTATGCAGCCATTGATCAATCTGGCTTAGTGCATTACATTGTTTATATATTGCATGTATTATTTTGTTTGGGTTAAATTTCTTCCGCTTTTGCACAAATTCAATGGCATAGCTGAATTATCCCTTGCTGTTGTTCCGGTTTGCCATTCAATGCCTGGTCATTGCGAATAATCTGAAGAAAGTTGGGATGCCGTGACGCAATAGAAGTTTGACTCGGTCTTAATGTTTTGTCAAATGGTTATGACAGTTCAAACACATTTTAAAGACAAGGATTAAAACAACGGATATGGCACTGATCAAGATAATTCATGACATTGCGGTTATTCTACCACACCTGAGATTGGTTGGGAGTGTAAACAATTTTCTTGTCTAAATTATCCTTCGTACATTCTGCGTAATGGCGGTGGTGGTGAAATGAGAGCAGCCTCTATTTAGTTTTGTCACACCTAAGATAACTTTGTGTTGCATGGTAGAATCACAGAGCAGCTACTCTTTCAGTTTTAGTTGAGTTAGTAATCATTGACTTTAGTTTATCGAATTGTCGGTTGTTTGGCGTCAGTTTTATGAGTTGTGTAGCCATTGGCTTTAGTTTCCTAAGTTGAGTAGCCATTGGGCTTAGTTTGCAGAGTCATGGAACTGGTCAGTGGCTTTAGTTTATCGTTTACCATTGCTTGTTATAGTGCGAGCCGCTCCCGGCACACCAGCGTATAAAACCCCAGAGGAGTATTACGACGAGGTGCTAGAATTACGAAAGCAGATCGGGGCGCTGGATAAAGACAATAGAACTCTTACTGCCAAACTACGACGCACAGAGGAAGATAACCTGAAAAAAGAGAAGGAGATCGGTAACCTGCTCGACCCAGAAAAGGTAGGAGTCCCTGCCTAAATATCATCCACCAGCTGCCACCAACCACCCACCTGCAATCCACTCCCCCCTCCTCAAGAAGTTTCCATATGTGTGTGTAGTGTATCGCACAGGCAGAAGAAGAATTCCGTTGACTTTTGCAATCAGTAAGGATACATTGGGACATTGTCATACTTTTCATACTTTAATATATTGTCATACTTTTGTCATACCTTCATACATAGTTATACGGTCCAAATGTATCATTCAATCTCAATGTCACCGATGACCTGCCGCGGGATAGCGAAAAGTCAGGTTTTTCATGGACCATATTATTGGTAGCCCTGTGCCTAGATCGCTAAAACTGTTAAGTTCCATCGCTTGCGATGCATTGTTTAATGGTAACTCTTTATTGGTGACAGAGCGGCGATCTACGACGGACGCTGACAGACCGTAAGCCAGATTCGAGTGCTGTGGTTCACAGCTTGAAACAGAAAGTTATGAAACTGGAGCAGCAGCTTCGAGTGAAAGAGCAAACAATCACGTGAGTCTACTTAACGAAACATATTGATTTCATTCGTCTATCATCTTTCCGACTCCAATCTATGGTGCGGAATTAGCTAGGTGCATGCCCCCCCATAGGCGGCGTCTGGTCCATTCCTCAGGTTTTTTTATTGTTTATTTGTAGGTCCCTCAAGTCAGACGTTCGGGCTACAAACCTGGAGGAGGTTCGACTCAAAATGGAGATGTTCTATCAGGAGATAACGAGATTGCGGGGTCAGCGATCAGCGCCAGAGAACTCACAGAGCCAGGCTACAGTCAAAAGCTCCAGGTTTGTGTAACGGACTGCCTCATCTAAGTTCCTGCTGTTTTATTCTGCCCCGTCACATGGATAGAGTATGGGTTTCCAAAGCTCATTTCGAAACAATTGCATATTCTCTGACCCTCCCCACTATCCAGACATCGAGCCTTTGGTGAATTCTAATAAAGTCCTGCTTGAAGGTCTATCTCGAGTGTATACCTCTGTATGGCGACAGTACTGGAGCAAAGTTTGTCCTGGGCACCAATAGCACAGACCTCATGATGGATATATGTGATCACCAATCACAAAAACACCAACCTGTGTGAACTAGTTCCCCTTTAATATGGCCCAATTACAAGGTATCCTCTCCAGTTATCTTTTATATCATGAGGAAGGTCTCGATCCAGTAAGAGACAGAGTCTGTTTCTTAGATTGGGAAACACCACCGGGCATTTTAATTAGGAGTTGTCTGATTTTTGTCATGTTGACAGGTCAGTGAAAGAAACTAAGGAGTCACCCTCCGAGATTAAAGCGCTGAATGATACGATTCTCCGTATGAATGAAAAAAATGTCCGACTGACCACCGAAAACAAATCCCTGAAAGAGGATATGGACAAACTGCTGAACGAGGTCTCAGATAAACGAGAAAAAGAAAGTAAGGGATTTTTTTATTGTTCTACACGGGCACTTGGCCAACCTATCTAATGGAACATCTCAGTCTGAGGCTTGTTGGGGCAGTAGGGGCTAGGAATCATGTGAGGAGCTCATTCTCACAGAGACCGTCCAGCATGACTTGGACTTGAACTCAGGGTCCGTTGATCTGGAGCCAAGTGCTCTATCCATTAAGCTATCCCGCTATTTAGGCCTGGTTATGGAGTAAACTTCTGTATGCATATATAATGACATTCGTCCAACGTGGCAGACAATGATGCCGCTTCCAAAGAACCTACAAGATCTAGACATTATTGGCATTGTGGAAGTTGACTCTGCCCATTGCCTATCATACACTCAATCAGGATTACCTGCTGACTCCGTGTTATTCGTTGTGCTACGAGACTGAGCATCTAGTCCTGGGAGATGGGAGGGGATTCAATCAAACCTGTGCCATTTTTGCGCTACCCGATTGCTCTTTCATGAGGTTGAAACGATAGAATTCTAATAACTGTGTGGTATAATAGTGTTAATACATATAAATTTTCCTATGGAGAGTGTATCCATTGAGGAATTGTTGTTCAATAGGGAAACTTGGACGCAACCATCTCTCCATCTAGAATATTCATATCTACGTATGGACTGCAGTTCGCCATCTCACCGACTGACTCCTTGGCCATGTATAAATTTCTACAACCACCTATACCATACAGATACCTCTAATGATGCACTATGCAGTATATAAAGTGAAGATGACTCCCAGTTTCACATGCATTTTTGTGCCGGGTTGAACTGCTCATGGCAATTGTAGTTGACTATGTATTCTTTAGAAGATTTAGAAGATATGAATCGCAAGCAACTGGCGAGTATGGTAGCGAGGCTGGAGAAGAAGTTGGAGAACCAGCAAACAAAGCAAATAGATAACATGTCTATTGCATCCAATGACTCAAACAGGCTGCGACCGGATACAACCGGTAAGTATCACGATGGTGTCTGCACCCGCCCATAACTGTGGGTTTAACGGGATTATGTCACGGTCGAGGGTAGATGCACTTTCAGAGTTGTGTTTCCCATTCTTAAATGGAAGCAACTCTGCATTCATTGCACAGATGGCGAGTGGTCTTTTTCCAAAAAGCGAATATTTATCACACGAATAACTACGACCCAAATGGTCCCAATAGAGAGGAAATCGGATCTAATTACTAAAATTAGTAACCTAACGAACTTTACTCCCTCATAACGTCGAGTAGAAATCAAAATTGAACATAATATTGGAGAAAACTGAAGTTATAAGAAGTTCTTTGCTGGGTTTTCCCTAGCCTTAAATAGAGACCATTGTGCTCTAGCCTCTATCATCAAGCAGTAATGGCACTCACGCTCTCCGACAGAAGTGAAAAACTGCGCTCTCAAACCCTATTTCTATATTTCTGTTGAACATTTTTTCTATTCAGATTTGTGTAACTATAGGTCTAGTATGCACCTGCAAGAGATTTTGCTAAACCTCAGCGCATAAACCGAGAAATCAATGCAAGCACCAACAGCTCTGTGTTAATTTCCTATTTCGAGGCCAATTCTTTTGCGTCGATGGTCGGAAAAGTGCACTGTCGAGGGCTCTAAGTATGCGCATTGGATAGGGCTATATCTAAGGTTCCATTTGAGCTGGATATTGGGCCCATTTGTTCATGGTAGGCTTCAGAATCTGAAAACAAGTGAAGACACTTTTGGCCATGACATAACCCCTCTAATTAAAAGAAATAAATAAGGCAATCTGGTACATTGGATAATTGAGAAACTGAATATAACATGGTGACCAGTTTAATTTTAGTTTTGAATAAAATCTACCTGATTTAGTGCCCTTTGGAACCCTAATGGTATTAGAGTTTTTCTCTGACTGGTGCATTTTCCTCCTTCATTGTGTTGCGTGAGAAGACGATCCTTCACATTGTCTATTACCGCTTTAACTCTGCTTTAGGCAAGATAGAGTTGGAGGGAACATTGGCCCAGAGACTAGAGCAGCTGGATCGCCGTGAAACCGAGTTACTGGAAGAAATCAAACAGCTGAAACTATCGAGCAAGAAAATAAAGGAAGATCGACAGCACTACAGGACCAAGGCTGACGAAAAAATGTGAGTTATCTCCGACATAACCATTACATTCTTCTAGAAGTTTCCAATGCCATTATATTTTATTTTTGTTTTCTAATATTATTCTTTTTATCGGGTGCTTGACTATCAATCCAGTGGATCTCCTTCACCTGGGCCCCATTTTGAGGAGAGTTAGGAGCTGGGAATTATGTGAGAAGCACATACTCACATGACTATAATTCGAATTTATGACCTGCCTACATTGGGTCATCTCCTCTAGCCACTGAACCAAGCGCTCTAGCCAATTAGCTATCCCGCTGTTTGGTGGTAGTCTGGCCATGTTGCTGCGGTCTTGGTATGCGATTGTTGTGCGAGACAGGCAATATCGATGGAATCCCCATTCGTCACCATTGCAGAGCGGATAGGTGCCAAAACGATCTATTGATCACCCTCACAACGTAAGACGTGTTGGGATTCTGCCCAATGTGATGGATCATTTATTAGAAACCTCCTACTGGACCCTGCCTAGTGAGAGCTTGAGTATCCTCCACTAATATAGTATAATATAGTATAGTATAATACGCTTTGATATTATATGATAAAAAATATAATATTTTATACAGTATAATATAATATGCTATATAATACCAAATAATATAATATATTCAAATGTAATATGATGAATTACTGCAATTTGTAGAAAGGAGATCAAACTCTTGAAGAAAGAGGTCGCCGACCTGCAGGCTGAACTTGAGCAACTTTATGCGAAAGACAAGAGAAGCCCAACACCGTCCAGAAGGTTAGTCCGTCACCTTTCGGAAATAACAGTTGCGTTATTTGTAAAAGCCTCTCCCCAATGAAATATTAGTCTCACAAAACTTGGATCTCATTGTTCTGCTAGTAATAGATCAAACCACAGAAATGTCATTATTATGTATTATGTGTGTATGGTTCAAACTACAACGATCAGCTAGCAATCGCAGAAGATATGCTGTCTGTTCTGATCAGCGTGTAGAAAGTCAACTCGTGAAAAATTACTTGTACATGTATATGACGGTTGAATCCCATGATTTCAGATCTCCTGGTGGTCGGTATTCGCCATCCGAGCGCCGTCCCTCCTCTGGTGATCGTCGGCCTTCCTCTGCTGACCGCCATCCGTCATCCGCTGACAGGGGTACTCCGCCCAGTGGACGACACACGTCTCAGGAGCGTACACCTCGTGACGAGCGAGACTTGGTCAGAGAACGGCGACCATCTTCCCGAGAGGCCAGGGAGAAAAAGGTGTTTGTCTGTGTGTATTATGTGTATGCAAGAGAGGCGTTCTAACCGGGATGTGTGTACATATGTGTTAGCAATCATATTGAGTGTCGAGTGTCACACGAAAAAAGTGTGGCTACCTGCTTAGTCTCGATGTGACTCATATTATTGGTTCCAATTGGTGAGACCATCCTGATTTCTCCTGTAATGGCATAACTCATGCCACACTTTGGTTTTGGTGGGTGACGCCTATTACTGCTTCTCTAAAATTCCAAACCATGGCTTACATGCCAGCTACTCATGCGAAACTGTGACTGTTTGTTTTTACTCTATGACTCATGTCACAATAGATCTCTTTCTCTTGAACGCGACTTTGTGCCAATCGCTCATGCAGAGGTGTGACACCACTGTGGCTCATGTCACAATCTCTTTCTTTAGGGCCTGCCACATGATGGGGAATTTGCGAAAAATCGTGGAAAAATCGCGAATAACGTTACGTCAAAAATTGCCTTGCGAATTTGTGATAGCTGTTTCGCGCTAAACTGGCAGCTCTAGCACACTGAATAAAATCGCAAACCAGCGCTAACAAGGCACACGCTGATTGGCTCAATCACTTCTATAGCCCGTGGGCCCGTAGCGGCTTGTTGAGTCTGACTACGAGCACTATCCCCACACACGATTTCTAACGACAGTCTGACCAGAAATAGAACCCCGATATGGCACCAACTACGCAGTCTCATTGACCTTGGCCATGTGACTGCCGGAAACCCTAGTTATTCGTGAATTGTGGTCGCAATCGTGTGGCTAGGAACGAAAATTGTGATTTTTTATTTGTGATTGGCTTATCACAAAATCAAACGTCACTTGGTGCAAGTCACTCATGCAGAGGTATGATACCGCTGTGACTCATGTCACAGTCGTTCTAAAACGTGACTTTGTGCCAGTCAGTCATGCAGAGGTGTGACACCTGTTTTCACTTGTCAGGCTCGTGATGAGAAGCTGAGACAGATCAGGGAGAATCGCGCTGCCAGAACTATCCAGAGAGGCTGGAGAAATCATAAAGAAGAAGAAGAAGAGGTAGAATTTTTTTACTTATGGTTGCTGCCCGAAACCACTCGGGGTATGATGAGATCATTGTATTTTACATAAATAGCATCACTAATCCAATGGCATGATTTCAGAATGTCCATGTTCATAGAGACGGTTACAGAGTATTAGGCTTCCTCTTTGTAGTGGGGAGGGGGGGATAAACATAAGGTAAAAAGTGGCACTTAAACCAAGGATGCAACTTGGGACCCCTGATCCTAAACTTGGTGCGCTATTCACCAACCCAGTGCTTCTTGCGTGGGACACAAGTCAAGTTATTTCCACGCCTATATTTCATGTATGTCATGTTTTGTAGGCCGTCGAAATGATCCAGGCCACCTTGCGCGGTAACTCTGCTCGGAAGAAGCAGCTGCGTAGATTCGAAGAGGAAGAATACGAGGATGAGCTGAGTGATGCAGCCGAACTCATCCAATCAGCTTACAGAGGACATGTCAGCCGGAAAAAATACCTCAGCCAGAGGTCAGTATCTACAGAATTGTCGCAACTCTCTGTTATAATCGTGGTCAGGCTTTGATGCGAAACCCAAATCACAAATCCAATTCACTGGCATATTTGGTTTGGTCATCTGCCACTCTGATAACCCTTCGTGTGGGAAGTTGAACGTATGTACAATAAAGAGAGCCAAAGATTGTAAAACATTGTGTAGGCTCATTTTCTTTCTCTCCTGCGAATAATTGCGGGAAAATCTCAATTCTTTTCCTGGAATCTGAGTAGGCAAGTGGCATAAAGAAAAGTGCTTACTCAGTGATGTCACTGAATAAACGAATAACTTTGAATTTCGGTGAGGAGATCACAATAGATGCATTTGCGAGTACGCGAACACACGCAGTCGCGGGGAGGAAGCGCATTGTTCATGATTCGTTATCCCAGCGTAATGATCAAGTCTCTCTGCTGTAACCTTGACATTTGCCTAAACTACTACTCTAACGCCTACTTTCGGTTGCGGAATTTTGTTCGAGATCTAAAGTGAAAGGTGCTTTTTTTTTAATCGCGCTTTTCAGTCGCGCTCTTGAACAGTTCAGCAGAAAATTACTCAATCTCCTCTCAATGGCACCACACAGCCTGTGGACATCGAGGAAGAAGGCCTACTGACAGACGATGGGTGAAAAAAATCTTCAACATTTTGTCTGTGGAAGTGTATGCTGACGTTTTTCTCTAACGCATAGATTTATGTGCCATCTGCTCATAACCGAGTAGTTTACCTTGTTGGACATTGGGAAGCCGAGACCTGTATTAAACCTAAATAGAGCTGTGACAATGGGGCTTCTGTTGTTAGGATTCCCAGATGGAGTAAACATCTAACAAGTTTCAAGTTTCGCTTTGGAAACCGTACAAAGGTTGGATTCGAAACATTTTGAGAAAAAACTTGTATTTGCCAGATTTCAGACTCAGTGTGCG
>Ga0224511_10004604_pt1 | contig 10494 bp, 4 predicted proteins | sample SF_May12_sed_USG_2_FD_169988 | JGI IMG/M metagenome (GOLD analysis project Ga0224511, IMG submission 169988) | Sediment microbial communities from San Francisco Bay, California, United States - SF_May12_sed_USGS_8_1 | ecosystem: Environmental > Aquatic > Marine > Sediment | place: USA... | reverse complement strand
CAATGTGTTAAGTGTTTTCACTTCACGGTTAAGCCTTCTTTGAATAAAGTAAAAATGTGAAAATAATATAGTTTTGTTTTAAGCTGTTTGGTGACAAGTCTGAGATCAAAAGGATAAAGCTCTATTTATGTTATGAAAGTAAAACTATCAAGACCGATTGGACAACTTTTCTAATACAAAATTAAAGTAAAGAAGTAGCAACATAATTCAATTCACGAGAGTCGAGGTTATACCAATGAAGGAACGCGAGAGTGGTGTCGGTAAAAGTATATAAAATCTATATAATAGTACATTATCATATGTCGCATCGAAAAAAAATTCCAAAAAAAAATCGATTATCCTCGTTACATAATAGATCCAAAACAGATAATAATGTCCGATTTTACACTATCAACCTTCTCTGTACACTTTGATTAAAAAAACAACACAAATATTATAAAAGTATTTCATTATGAACATGTTAAGTCATTCACCTCCTGTAGTAGGTCCATACCCCGCTCCTGACTCCTGAAAGATTTCAAGCACGAGGTTCATCGATATTCCTTAAACTACATGAACTATGCTGCAGATTATAAGACATTCGATTTCACAAACATATATTCATGAATGCAACTGTTTTTTTACGAATGATTAATGCTTTCAAATTGTTATCAACACAGGGACTTTTAATTTCATGAAAACAACATTGCAAATCGCTTAACAGAACTCCGATTGGTGCTAGTAGTTTATAATTTATTAAACATTACAGTAATACATAAGGTTAATTAGTTCATTGATAAAATGATTTGTTTTTCAATAAGTATGCTAACCATACTTTATCATTAACGTTTCATATGAAAATAACATCAGTATCTATAGCCTGGAGTTCCTTTTAAGCGGGGTTCTTATAAGACGACTTTACTTTATTGCTTATTTTCATTATATCTTGATAATGCGAACAACTTACGCAAATAAATGAAGTGTTACAGTTCAGACCGTAATTACAAGTCCCATTGTCGTGGCACGGATATCCGATGTCTGAAATGTGTAAGAATATGTTAAAGATTATTTCAGTTTTATCTTAAGGTTAAGTTAAGTAGCTATGTGTGATCACGACCTTATAGAGAAAATATCAATTTAGTAAATATTTATACACATATACGCATTTCCAGTACGGTTGTGTAAATGCCGAGTGATATTTCACTTAAAAAGGCGCACACACTAGGCTACTCAGGAATTCATCTACTGTATTTGTTAAATAATATTTTAGAAACAATAAATTGAATGTTAACACTTTAAAAGGTATGACAGTGATATGTTGCATCAGGTCAATGTGTTAAGTGTTTTCACTTCACGGTTAAGCCTTCTTTGAATAAAGTGAAAATGTGAAAATAATATTTTTTTGTTTTAAGCTGTTTGATGACAAGTTTGAGATCAAAAGAATAAATCTCTATTTATGTTATGAAAGTAAAACTATCAAGACCGATTCGACAACTTTTCTAATACAAAATTAAAGTAAAGAAGTAGCAACATAATTCAATTCATGATAGTCGAGGTCATACCAATGAAGGAACGCGAGAGTGGTGTCGGTGAAAGTAAGTATATAAAATCTATTAAATAGTACATTATCATGTGTCGCATCGAAAACAATTTAAAAAAATCGATTATCCTCGTTACATAATAGATCCAAAACAGAAAATAATGTCCGATTTTACACTATCAACCTTCTCTGTACAATTTGATGCCAAAACACAACTAAGATTATAAAAGTATTTCATTATGAACATGTTAAGTCATTCACCTCCTGTAGTAGGTCCATACCCCGCTCCTGACTCCTGAAAGATTTCAAGCACGAGATTAATCGATATTTCTTGAACTACATGAACTATGCTGCAGATTATAAGACATTTGATTTCACAAATATATATTCAGGAATGCAACTGTTTTTACGGATGATTAATGCTTTCCCAATATTATCAACACAGGGACTTTTAATTTCATGGAAACAAAACTACAAATCGCATTACAGAACTCCGATTAGTGTTAGCAGTTTATATTTTATTAAAAATTACAGTAATTAATGAAGTTAATTTGTTCATTAATAAAATGATTTGCTTTCTTTCAATAAGTATACTAACCATAATTTTTCATAAACGTTTCAATAAAAATAACATCATTAATAAGCACAGAGTGAGGTTTGTATATTTACACTTACACAATATCCTTCTGGTCTGCACATAAAGGATGGACATTCGCTATGGTCAGCACACCACTGGACACACTGCATAGTGTTAGGGTTGCACGACATGGGTGGTACACAATCATAATCGCTGGCACAAGCGGCTGCAGAAAGACGTCAGAACAACCAAGACTTACACGTATATTTACCATATATTTAATGTTTAATGTAATACGTAAGCTCTACAGTAAGGTCCGCTAATAAGGATCCCACTTAAAGGAACTTTTGAAAATAAGGAATTGTTTTAATTTCCCAATCTTTAGCGAGAAACTAATTCACTGTACGTTTACAAAGAACTCAGTTAAAAGAAACAGAATATCATGTTCCGATGAGCTCCGTATAAGCGTTTTTTACTGTATTTCATTTTCAAATAACATATTTTATTATTGTAGGGCGCACATACAATTTGTAAAATAAGTAAGTTAGAGACATCACATATTCGTACAGTACTTTTTGGGAAAACTAATAAAAATAGGAAATTAAATATATTCATATATATTTCCATTATATCTGCCAATTAACAACAAACAGATATGTTCGACAAAGAATAAAACCTGTGGTTGTGTAAGATGCGCATGTTAATACAGGGTATTATTTACATGCAAGATCATACATAACACTGATATAAAACTTATTTTATATGTGAAATAAAGGTAAGTATCACCAGTATAACAAATGTACGTACATGCTTTAAAATGCTTAAAAATACGTCTTTTTATTACTACAATAGAAAAACTTACTTGGTGTTCCATAAGGTGCGATATCCTAAAAATGAGAAAACGTAGTATTGAGTTCCTCATGTAATAATCCTAAACTAATAAACACATACGTATTGTTAATGCTTTATATCAACATTTATTTTGCTAAACAGAACGGGACACTTATAACCATGATAAACAAAGCATTGAAATCCAACGTGATACACTTTCAATTTATCCAAAAGATGTACAGATGAATTAACTTGTTACAGTTAACTTTTCCTCAGGTGATTGAACACTTTTATAGCATTATCAAGCAGAAGCTTTTAAATATTTGACGTTTATCTGATTACAATGAAGATGTTTCAAAGTCCTTGTAACACAGTTACTATGTCTGCAAGTAACAATCTTTATACATACGCAACGAAGGGAGGTCGCGTTGCAGATCAACCCATATGCACACATATCGAACCCGCAATATTGTCCAATACCTAACAATATTATTGAAAAGTGGATATATTGCATGTCAATCAAAATAAATATTAAAAACTAGATTTGTTATACACTATCATTTATTTTGCGTTATGTTGGAAAACAAAACACTGCAAATGTATATATAGTCAAATTAAACATTAAGTTGTTCACGCGCGTATAACAGGTATAACAATTTACAATATCAACTTTAATAAAATAAGATGATTCATTCAAACAAATAAACCTACGTTTTTTGCTAAAACATTAGCTGTTTTTAGTTATTAAAATAAGTATTTAAGTATATAAATGTTCTGTAATGACTTACCGGCTACGTTGCCCATCTCACACCGTGATGGACAAAAACTATAGTTGCACATTCCCATAGCGCAGTCCCAATGGTTGTAACAAAGGTCCCCAGCAACTGTTACCATAGAAACCAAAGAATAGTTTTCTCAAAATGAATAACAACAGGATTGATTGAATTGATTGAAATATTTAAATCAAGATTAATATGATTTGTACATTATGTCTTCACGTTTTAAAGATGCTAGGTATGTATCTTTGTACCCTTATATTCGGTCACCAATCTTGCAATATGATAAGTACACTAAATAAATTAACATTGCAAAAGGAATTGAACAATTGTGTGACAAAAGTAGAAACATATCAACAACAAAACAAACAAAAATCAAACATAAAAACCCTTGCCGGAGCCGGTATTTAACCAGGTAAGCCTGCACCTAAAGCGGATGCACCACCGAGTCAACTGAGAGTATCGATAGTAGTCAAGCTTACATGCTTCGACCAAATGGGTGGAAACGAATATAAACAAAGCCGAATTTGCGTACCACACATTTCAACAAATTCATTTTTCTGTAATACTTTTATATGCATGAATAACTATATTCGGCAGTTTCTCATTTAATATTGTTAACATGTAAGATGTAAACAATTCTGACCTAAAAGACAGAGACATAACATCTTAAATAAAAACTTATTTAAAGGCAGCGTTTTTAAATGGGCTTAATTTGCTCAAAAGTCTAAAACGTCGCAAAAATGTTTAGAAAACCGTATATTCAGAACAAAGTATTAACTCTGTTAACTCTATTCAAGTTATTTGTATATCGACAAGATTTAACTACTGTAATGTTTATAACAAACATGTATTCTCTAATGTTTTGATGCTCATAATATGACGTCTATCACATCCATATGGACATAATATGTAGTTGCATATTATGCCTCTTAGTTTAATCACTGTACGTTGTGATCAGATAAAAGAGGGATATACTCATATCGTACGGAAATATGTTCTCTAGTTTTGATGTTAAACTATTATTTTGTTTGTATTTATCATCCATCAAACCAACAACAAAGCGGAATTCACTTATATAAATAAATAGTCGATGTCTCATGTCCCAATGTATATCTACGCTGCAAATTGTAAAACATCAATACTGGCTTACTAAAATTTAAAATCATCCAGCAAATTTATTCATTTTACTTTTACAATTAAGTGTATATGGCTGTTTTACAATTCATAGTATGCTTTTGTTCAACGTGATAAAATGCCAAGCGCATCTCTCATATATTATATATTATTATATATATACAAAATCATCACCATGGTGTCCGATAATTAAAGCCATAAAATCTTTGGATTGTATGTTCATATTACATGTTTACCAAAAGATAATAAAACTTACCTCTGGGAACACAGGCGTTGGTCATTTCATCAAACCTATACCCATCAATGCATACGCAACGCAGTAACTGGTCGTGACACAATGAGTTGGGGAGGAGCAAACAGCTGGATAGATCAGAAGGGTCACACGCATACAGTCCAGGATCGGAAGATGCTGTTGAATAACAAAAGTTGCCAATATATCATTGTATAGACTAAGTTATATTTTTCTAGTCTTCAGAAAAAATCATTGATTGACAATAGAGTCCCGCTCATGCGCTAGGGGCGTAAGTGCTGTGGTTTCATTCATAACCTTTGATGAACAACTTCAATAAAACCGAGCCTGCTATTTCTCCCATACATGCCATGCTACATAAGGGTTTCACATTTTTCTCAGATTCACTGAATTCCTTTTTACCATCAAAAAGGATATATAAAAAGCAAACAAAATTTTATTATAATTTCTTTATGCATTTATATACTCGTTCCCATTCAGATAACATATAAATAAATTGTTCAAACGTACCTCGGTCCTGAACGCATTGTGTGCCATCATACATAAAGTAGTCATTGCACTGGCACTGTCCATTAACGCAGGTTTGTGACGCCCCGCATGATATTGTGTCGGTACACATCGGCATAAAAGCTGCGAAATAACAAGCAAGATACAAATCAATGGAAGGAAAGTTCGGTTATATGTAGGAAAACCAATGTGACATATTATACATAAATAAAGGGACATAATTCTTATTTGAAAATGTATGAATTTAACCTGATTTTCGGTATGTGTTATTGCTTTTATTTTTATGATTAATACACATCATAACTATATCGATCGGGCATGCGATTATTGTAGCAAAACATTTATTTTGAAGAAATAAATATTGGACTGCAATAGCACTACATCGTTGCTTTTTAATTAATTAGAAAAACGAAAACGTCCACTGGTTCTTGTAGTTTAACTGTATATCCTTGTTATCCATAAAGTTAGTTCGAAGCATGGAAGTAACATCAACTATATGCTGACGTTATGTTCCATTCGTATTTTTATCCAATAATATTCAAATATAAAAAAAACAACTATAGGGGACCTAAATCATGGCGAAGTAAAACCGAACACGGAGCCTTATTCTTGAAACACATAACAAATATAATATTTGCATAAAAATGACAAACAAACAACAAACGACTATATCAAACGTTATACGCTAGTTTAAATGGTTATACCTTTGCAGGGATCGCCATGTTGTGTGCCGTTGTACATTGTGCAGGTTGGAGGACAGAAGTAGGTATCGCACATGGCCGTTGCTCCCAAACTAAGACAATCGTCGTTGGTCATACACAAATCCCCTTCCACTGCAAACACCATAGTATAGCATTGATACATTTTATAGTATATTTAAATAGTTTTATGGAGAGCTAACGAAAACAAAAACTAGAGTTTGAAACAAGTGCCGAATACCCCCAGACATGCGCTTATCAGAAACAAGATGACCTTCAATTCAAGCACTTTTCAAGTAACACATATATTTTTCAAGCACTGTTTAAGACTGTAGGAAGCCCGTTTCATGCTCTGCACTTTCACTCACTGAGATCTGTCTACCTACAGAGTTTCAAGTTGATACCTTTAATTGTACTCAAGTTATGTCCAGGACAAAGTTCAAAGTGTAAACAAATTACAAAGGGCAATTACTTCAACATAAAAGATGGCAGAGTTATGTTTCTTTGCACTACACTTGTACCCATTGAGATATATTAACCTACAAAGTTTCTTATTAGTACCCCTTGTAGTTTTAGAGTTTTGTCCCAGACAAAGTTTAAAGTTTAAAATTAACGAAGGGCAATAACTCAACATTAAGGCAAGGCAGGGTTACTGTTCGTTTGCAATGCACTTTTACTCAACGAGATATATCTACCTACAAAGTTTCTTGTTGATGCTCAATGTCGTTTTAGAGTTATGGTCCAGACAATTTTCCAAGTGTAACATAAACAAAGGGCTATAAATCCAAAATTAGGCAAGGCAGAACTACTAGATCTTTCGCACAGCACTTTTACTCAATGAGATCGAGCAACCTGCAAAGGTTTAGGTTCAGATATCTTGTAGTTTTAGAGTTATGTCCCGGACAAAGTTTAAAATGTAAAATAAACAAAGGGCAATAGCTCCAAAATTAGGCATAACAGAATGACGGTTTTTGCCATTTCACGTCTCCTCAATAAGATCTATTTACCTACAAAGTTGTAAGTTAATATCTCGTGTAGTTTTAAAGTTATGTCCCGGCAAAAAAACCTGCAACGAACCGACAGACCACCAGCAGACTGCAGTATACCAGTATACCCCCTAAAGCTTTGTCGTCGGGGGGAGGAGGGTAATAAAATAGTATACAAAACAATCTACTGTTATTCGGGTAACTGATCTGCAAGTGGGTGTCTGTAGTTGTCTTTTTAAATTCATTTAGGATAAAACAAAAACAACTACTTACTTTTCACAGCACACCCTAGTGAGTAGATATCGTATCGAAAACCAGTTTCACATACGCATTCCCCGGCATTGCAAAACGTATTTGAACCCGTGCACGAACTGTTGTCGACGCACACACTACCAGGAAGAACTGCAATACGACATCATATTTAAATATGTGTTGGAGTCTGAGATTTTGGGTCCATTTAACGAAATGACGTCATTTAGAAAAAAGGTGTTTCACCGGCCTACATAAAAGGTTAAAGGTGCAGTCACGCTATAGCGTAAGCATTGCGTATGTAATTTTAGGAAGGGTGTGCAAATTTCATAAACAACTTCTTATACGCACAACTTTTAACCCCGCCTCACGACTACAGGTCATTACACACATATGAATAGTGTATTCATAGCGTATGAATAACGTACCTTCAGCGTATTAAGCGTATATCTAGCGTATGTCTAGCGTATCCAGCGTATGCCGTGCGTATGGTTGGCGTTTAAGTAACGTATATTCAATACACTTGTATACGCTGATAAATTTTGAACATGTCCAAAATATAAGTTGGTCTCTGCGTATAAGACAACGTTCGCCGGCGTATGTCAGCGTATTCGGTACGTACACGACGTATGCATAACGTACTACTAACGTATATCAGCGGATGAGCATACGCTCGCATACGCTGATGCCATACGCTGTAGTGTGATTGCACTTTAAAAGCTGCTCATTGTCAAACTTATTGTTCAAAAATAGAAATATATCATATATTTGCAAATATTTATTTTTATATAAACCCCAAATGTATTTATAAAATGTATCGCCCTTATATATGTCATGTACACCGTTCAACATGCTTCATGCATGTATTTCAAAGTGATTATATTGACATCAATAATAGGAATAATTTCATTCTGCAGCTGAAACTGTAATATTAATACATAGCCCTTTTAAACGACACCAAATTCGCAATATTGCTTAAATAGTCAATCGGACCCAAAATGTCAGACTCGGACACAAGTTCAGGTCTTCAATGCTTGGCCAGCTTACTTGAAAAATTCATACTTCTACAATTAAGGACAATACATTATTTTCCTTTACGAATATGTACTAAACGAATGGGGATATCTGATGAATTTCAAAGCAAAGAACTAATAGGCTACGGCTAAAGAACATAAATTAAAAAAAATCTAAGGGACAACAACAGTTTACCTCGGTCATTGAAACAGTGGGTCCCGTTAAATACATCTCCTGGTTGACAAACACATCTGCCTTGTGTTGGGTCACAAAATGCATTTTGTGACAGGCACTCGGAGTCATCCGCACAGTAGTGGTAACCTGTGTCAATTTCACAATGCATTTATAATAAGCTTGATGACAAAATAATCTCCTACCAACTATAATAAATGAAAATGAAAATAGTCCTTTTTACGAATGTAGAGTAAATAAACTGTAACTTAACATATTTAATGCATTTCATGCAATATTCAACATGTTATAGCCCATTTTAAAGCTGCTTTTGCGATGATAAATTTTAAGTAACATCTGGTATGTGCTTTATGAATTAATTGTTAAATTTCAACTTGTTACACATAAAAAGCTTGCAGTATAAAAAGCAAAACTTTGAAATATACAAAAAGAACAACTTGATTTCATCCCGAGCTCTAAGCTGCACGCAACGGTAAACTATGAGTATTAGACGTTCACTGACTATAATAATGCGTGAAAAAAATAACTTAGAGGAACTTCACTTTTCCCAGTTGACTTTAGCATTTTTCCCATGAATATTTTTAACTATTTAAATATTTAACAAATTCAACTTACAGGGGTTCTGGTATGGATACAAATAGTCAGGTTCCTGTAAAACAGGAAATATTGCTCAGTGCAACGTTTGTGAAAGCATATATGCTAAATGTATTTATACAAAATACCCTATTCCATAAATTCATAACAAAAGTAACATTTATAATTGCATTCCTAAATGTCAAATATTAAGCAAACCATTGTTTAAAGTACTTGGAAAATATTTAAGCTGTTTATATTTTGTAATTTTATTTATTTCTTATAAACTCATATATTAGAGTGTTATTAAAAAGATAGTGGATTATTAAACCCTGTCCGAACACTGTGTATGTCTGCTACCATATAAAACAGTAATATATATGCACGTATTAACATACACATTTAAGGGTGGTCGCGTTGCAGAACAACCCATATGCACACATTTCAGACGGGCTACCACAATATTGTCCAAGACCTAAAACACATGTTAAAGATTGATCTATCGTATGACATTCGTCTATACAAAAACTAGATTTGGTTATATAATATCAATAATTCACGTAAATTTTGGAGAAAAAAACCCACTGCAAATATACATTATAACTCATTTTTAACATCTGCACTTTATAATGTAAATTGAAGAGATGGTCATATGACTTAATATTATTCAAATGTAAAAACTAATGTTGTTCTTACCCAGTCCGCCTGAAGTCGGGTAATCCTAAAGTGAAGTAAACGTTATTTTAATAATAGCGAGTTCATATACTTAATATTCGATTAAATACATGTGTTGTCAATTAATTATTTTGAGTGCGGGTGTGGCATCATTCATTACAACTGACAGCTTCAATAAAACCGAGGCTGCTGTTTTCTCGTGCAGGCTATGCTTCCTGGGGGCTTTCCTTTTCATCAGTTTAAATTTATACTACATATATAGGTTTATTATATCTCTTAAACAAAGTCCAAATTTATTTCCGATTAAAGATGAAGTTAACACACACACACGTTATGTGACATGGAGTGCTGGTTAAAGGGACTAGAGCACAGAATCTTAGGTTGAAAAGTACTTTAAAAATATATACTTTCTACATTAGTCTCGATCAAGAAATGTCATGTTGAATATCTGACCCTTTAAATATTTTGACAACATACTTAAAACATGTAGAATGCATGAAAACTGAGGTA
>Ga0224511_10004603_pt1 | contig 10496 bp, 4 predicted proteins | sample SF_May12_sed_USG_2_FD_169988 | JGI IMG/M metagenome (GOLD analysis project Ga0224511, IMG submission 169988) | Sediment microbial communities from San Francisco Bay, California, United States - SF_May12_sed_USGS_8_1 | ecosystem: Environmental > Aquatic > Marine > Sediment | place: USA... | reverse complement strand
CCACACGTCATTTTCAGTGGTTATGAAATCATCCAATAGAACGGCGGATTGCTGAAATCCCAGACAGACGTCATTATACAGAAATGTAGGTCAAAATCCAGCTTAGACAGCTTACGCCGAAAAATATTTACCTTTTATTGGATATGTTCACCTTTTCTGGTGTTTGGTTACGATTTTAAAGGTGGTAAAACTTACATAAATAAGGGGGGATACATTTATTCTTTACGCAAAACTGTAATCTACAAACATATCCCTTAATAATAATACCACATTCCTAATATCTCTGAAATAGTCAATGGAACAATAATATCAGACTTCGACACATACGCGTGTTTATTTGAGGCAGTCAGTGGATTATACAATTATTTTCTATTGCTTACTTAAACATTAAAACATATGTAGTCTGCATACAAAAAATCAAAATCACTTGAACATTATTGATTGCTTAATCTGTCATAATTGAAAGTAAAGTGCTCTTTAAGTGCCTTTGTGGCTTCTCAGACATCGCGGTATAAAAGGTTTATTTGACAATCGAACATCAAAATGATGCAGTTGTCAATAGAATTCGTGTCAAAAGTATTTTAACAATTGAATGGGTAATGTCAGTGTACTTTTAGTTGCATACAACTATGTGATGCTAAATCTAGATGTATAACCACCCACATTTTACCAATGACGTTGGTATTTACTAATAAAATGTTAACCCCGTTCTTTAAGATATCTTACTTAGCAGGTACTTTTCTTTTGCAAAATTTTAACGTAAGAGAGATTGACAAGTAACATAAGAAACCATTGAAATTTATTATTCCATATGTTTAAAATCAGATAAAGACTTAACTTTAACAACGTTCTTATAAAATAAAATCAACATGTGTTTTTTACGCGTTGATATTCAACATGTCACATGGGGTTTGGAATATCTGTACTCACACATTATATTTTTAATGGAATTGGAATACCATAAGAAATCAATCGTTTATCCAGCAACGATCAGAATAATATTGTTTTCGATTCAATAGTGTCATTCGAATTACGAGCTTTTAATAATCATAATTAATGAGGTTTGTTATTGAATAACACATCGGGTTTTGCGTCCGTATTATGATGATTTCCAACAGAAATTTAATGACACAAAGCATGCATATCGAAAGTATGAAACCTAAAAAGCAGATAATGCTCACGATTTATATAACATAATGAAATTAAAAATATATCAATTATACATATAAGTTGTAATAATTTTGACATGCAAGTCCGATTATATTATTTCTTATTTCTTATTAGTCCCTCTTTCAAATCGCCGGATAAATGGATCCGGTATCTCAATTAGAATGTTTTAATGGGGAACTGGAAGAATTCGTCCTTCAATATTTCGTGACAAACTAATAGTAAATTTGTTTCATTTAGTTTTCGTCGTCGGATTATACAACAGCTGGCTTTGCAAATCATGCTGATTAAAAGTCAAAGGCGTTGTTGATTTGACCACACTTGTCTGCGTAGTTCTTTGATAGCGGTCCTTCCAGCTACTGAAGGGATATTTATTGTGTTTATCAAGCTTTAAAAGTTATTTCAATTTAAATACAAATCACAATTAATACCTTTAAGCGTCTGAAAACAACATGTAGAAATCGGTGAAATGTCCCTAAAATAGCACGTCAATCTATTAAACTATGTACCAGGATAATCATGTTACTAACCATTGTACATGTTTCAGTAAAGATTCAATATACTTTTATAAAAGATTTAATAGTGCTTCAAAAACAAATTAAGTATTTGGGAGCAGTCGTCTGTTTGTTATGAAATAAAAATGATAACACAGATGGGGTGAATGAGGTTTGTTCAATAATTGCCAATTAAGGAAATGTCATAACTTTTGAAAGAATTGGTATATATTAGTTTCGACAAAACTGCGCCAGACTTATTATTAAATAAGATAAAAATATAACGGATGAGTGAAAGTTGGGTTTAATCTTAAAAACGTTCATAATGGGCAATTAATATTTTGAACTCAATTGTTAGAAACATGACTCCATCTATAGGAAAGAATGATACATTATAGACGTCCCTTTATGTATTGAGTAAGAGAATCAAATATTGTTAATGTATTAATTACAATTGTTTGAAGCACGTCGAGGCGATGACAGCGTGTGAATAAAAGTAGAAATTAAATCGAAAGAAAGATGATGTTGTAAGAGTTTTTGTGTCGTCCCTTGTTCTAGTTTTTGTACGGGCCATTTTGTCATGGTGCCCTTAAACATGGCATATCTACATTGTTTGCAACATTCTTTGTTTGAACATCTCTTCAATTTATAATATCAAATAACCGAAACTTGAGTATTGGCGAAATTACGTTTTGAAACATACAGTAGATACCTTGTCTGTGGTGCAATAAACGACAATGACAATGCAGAACATGGCACACATACAATTCAAAATAGACAAGATGCGTGATCAGTACAATGTTTTTATTCTTCTCTAATTTGTGTGAAAATGTGATGAACGTATTTAGTCATTTTCATAAAGAGAGACATTTTACTTATACAACCAGACCCATGTATTTTGCAATTTACAAGAGGGTTACGGATATAAGAAGTTGTGACTTTTAAATCAAGATAAACATAAATTGAAAAGATTTCCTAAGAAACTATTTGTGGACTAAGTTGGCGGGGTCAGGCGAAGACATCGTGATAAAATGGCACACACAAAAACAAAACCAGTCGACAAATCAAAAACACTGAAAGCACAAAACGTAATTTTTGGACGATTTTTCAAATACATGTAATTGTATTCATGTGTACTTGAAAAACGTTATAGCAAGCAGGCCCAGTGATTAGATTTTAATATACATGTTGTTGTTTTATCAGGGCTTTAGTTGTTAATCAGATACAAAATATTTTCGATTGCTTAATTTGACAATCAAAAAGAAGGTTATCTGCAAGCAAATCACATCCTCTATAACATAATTGATTACTAATCTGTCTTTTATATTCAAAAGCCTTTTACTTCTATTTTGACGCTTCTTGACATCAAAGACAAAATGATTGAATATCGAAAATCACAATAGTGTGATTGGCAATAAAGTCCATGGCACAAGTATCTCAATAAAACCTAAATTTAAAATGCGGTGTACTTTAATTTGCATACAACTATGTATTGCTAGGCCTAAATGAAGAAGTACAACCACCCACGTCTTACCACCGGTGTTGGGTAAAACTCATCAAGTGTATATAAAGCACAATTTTATTTTTCAATTGACACAGCTGTTAGGTAATAACCACGTATTTGCTGCAATACAACCAAGTAAGAAAGAAGACAGGTAGTGTCAACCTCAGGGGAAAGAAAGCCCTCAGAGAGCACAGCTTGAACGGAAAAAGGCAGCCTCAGTTATATTGAAGGTGTTTTTAAATGTAATAAAAAGAATTGTCATTTCACTATTTTCAAGCCACAATAATATACAATTTATTATCAAGAAGGGTCAGAAAATGCAACTTCATGATGATGCAGTACGGGGCGATATTTAAACCCGCCAATTGAAACATGATACTTTGAAATAGCGATGTTTTACATAGGTTAACATTGAACTAACTTCAACATTAATATTAAGCATTATCAAAAAAGATAATATTGATAAGGCCAAAATAAAACATGTCTGGTTCCTGTGACATGCCCCCCCCCCAAAAAAAAAGGTAGGGTAGGTAGGGATATTTTTTACTGATGCTGAGTGAGGGGTGATATAATGACGTGGAGTGCATGTGGGAATCAAAGCCGCCATGTTTAATTTTGAAACATACGATTAAAGCCATGGACAACCAAATATATATTTTCGTACCCACTTTTTTCGAACTAAAATTTCGCACCATTTTCTTACTCAAATGGAAAAATTTAGAGTCGGGACGAAAAAAAAGGTCGGGTCGGGTCATCGGAGCCAGACATTTTTTCGCCTAATGATAATTGCAGAATAAATTATTGGTATTAAAGAGCAAATGAAATTTCCACAAAAAGTACTATTTTTGATATACAATTCTAAATATGACATTTCTGACCGCCTCTTTCAAATTGCCGAATAAATGGGTTTGATATCTTATTAAACTGGTAAAATTTGTTCGTGACAACTTCAAATTATGTTATGGACAAAAACATGTGTATAGATCAATCACATTATCAGAAAGAAATTGCGTTTGTGTCACAATGTGCATTATTAGTTTTGTTATTGCATCACAAACAGAGGACCCACTGTAGGTTCCAAAAACTTTATATCTTCAATCGTCAATAAATTAACTTAAATTTTAAGGGGGTGTCTTTCTTTCGATTGAAATTATACTTTCATTAACATGCTGTCTCAAAGTTTCCCATTAAATACATAAAGATATGTCTTTAATGCATCGCTTTCTAACTAATGAAGTCGTGGTTCAAACAATTAAGCAAAAGTGCAATAATCAGATATGTTCGAATGTCTTAACATATTTATTTACCGTCATAGATCTTCTTTAATTAAACGTTACTTTTGCTCAACAACTATATGGTTGTTTTATAAAATGGAAACGGCTGCACGTATAACTGTCTCTAAAATATCTAACGCGTTTACCAAAGCAATAAAGACCAATAACTACAGGTTTCCCTAGATTTCTCTAAACTTTGAAAAAGTAGTTTAAGGAAAAATGTTTGTCTTTTGTTTTGTTCGTATTATTATGGCAGTATTTCACATATTTAAGAATAAATCATCTTTAAGGCTATATGGGCAAGTCACAGATTACTTAATTGTGTATTAAACCGTTTAATATATTTTTACTGCGATTTGAATTTAACAGCATTTATTTTAAAAGCTTCTCAATAAAACACTGAAATACCAATGCAGTAACTGAAAGGACTGTTATTATGGATTAATTGGACAATTATAGTTAAATCAACATGGCCCAATACGTCTAAGGACATGGATTTAAACAGCATGTCGTTTTAAATCAGACTAAGAAAAATTGAATGAAATAAAATGTAATATTTGTTTGTAAAATCAAATTATGAGATAAATGTATCAAACGGTAAAACAGAAAAAGTGTTGACATCAAATATCGAACAAAACACACTTGTTCGTTGTAAATTCGTATTAGCGTTAAATCACCGGCACACTCCGATTTAGACTAATAGTTCTCTAGGCTGTATACCATCATTGCAGAATGCATCTACCAACTGACACCGAGAACAAATTATACGTCGCTGGGCCAGGAGATGTGATGCGCTTGGCACAGAGCTAGCGGAATTGATAGCTGGTTATTCATTGTCGTACAGCGTTGACAGCCAGCGGGCGAGAATGGGAGCCCAGGATCTGATTGCGTACACACCAAGACAGGAGCTGCCGAAAGGCTCTTCCACCTTCCAACAAGTGATGGACGAAATACGCCGAGAAAAGGAGAGGGAACAGAACTTGATAAACAAGACATTAAGTGCATTTGCTGTTGCGAATAATAAGGATTTATCAACGACGCCGTCAAAGAATGCTAAAGGGAGTCGTTGGAGAATGGCCTCTTTTAAGTTGCTGGCCAGAAAGCCTTCTCAGAAAGACCTTATAAAAGGTCAGCCATGACGTAGTGCTGAACATTTGGAATGTTGAATTGTTGATAAATGTTTGCTGCAATAACTTGTGTAACAGAGTAAATATGTATGCAGATTGTTTAATCTGGTTTAATAAAGATGCAGCGAGTACACTTTGGACTTGTGTTTTAACAAATAATATTGTAACATTTTAAAAATGAGTGAATGCACATGCGTAGTATGGAGGAAAGCTGTTTTACATACACGGTTTTATGTGAAAGCCTTTCGATTAATAATAACTTCAGAAAAAAAACGCCCGAGTTTTCGATCTCAACAAATTTGCGGCAAATATGAACACTGCGAGCTATGGAATACATTTGTAATAGAAGACACTATTGAAATAAAATATTAAATATTCTGATCGTTCATGGATAAACAATTGATTTTATATTCTATATCAAGCCGGATGCGAATAATGTATGAGTACTGCCCAATGTGCCGGTGATATTGGAACGTCCTCGTGTCATGCTGGTTTTTACTGTTTGAGGGATACAGGCTGGACCATTACCAGACGCAGGACCAACAGGCAAACACTCTGGATTGAATGGCTGAGCAGATAAAAAATCAACAGCAGATTGCTAAGAATTTTGTCTAGTTTAAAATCCGCTTTTGTTATTTTGAATATTCTTAGATAAAACTAGTTTCATGCTTAATGCTTTTTTCTTCTTTTTCAGTACAATTAAAGAAAACATTTAGCATCACATTTTAATTTTTAAAGTACTAAAACGACATGATTTATGTCCGGTAACATGATTAAACTATATTTACTAGCAATTAATACATTTGCCTAGTAAGACAAAAAGTATTTTTAATCTCAGGAAATTGTATGCGTAAACCTGTAACATGCTGTAACAATAACAAGAGTTGAAGGTTACTGTCAGTATTATAACACGGGTTGTCAACGTATACATTGATACGATATGATATATCATAATAAGTAATAATTCTAGTACTTATTTTATTTAAAACGTCTTTAAAATCATTATTTGTTGTCTTTTGAAATTATCTATCGTATATTTTATAAATGTTACGTTTGTAGTGTTCTGTAGTTCTAGTCAGATTCATAATATTTTGTACATATTTAAGATTTATTTGCTTTGCATATGCTTTGAATGACTGATTTGTACAAATGGTTATCATTTATTGTATATCCTGTTCTAATACTAGATATATGTCAAATAAATATTTAATATTATTCGTATGTTTGGAGTTTTTAATAGGTAAGGTTTCCCCTGTTTACGTTTATGATGTTTCTATGTGAATACTATTGCAGTAATTATGAGTTATACACACTGTGGTACAAATAAAACTTGTCTTGTTGATCGCCATGTAAGGGTCAATCAACCCACTCACAATTTTCCTGGAGGACGTAGCCGACTAGTTTACAAGATCACATTGTACTCCTGTCGGTAGCCTACATAGCTCCTACTTCTACTTGATTTAGAGTTTAGGGGAATTTAACCGTATTACATGTATATATTTTATAACTGTTTTACATCACAAGGTATATACATTCAATCAAATTTCACCTTTTAAAATTGAAATTGAAATTGTAGGGTTCATAAGAAATGTATATTTATAAAATTTTATCACCTTGCAGTGTCTTAAAAGCGAGATTCTTAAATGTTTTAATTTTGAAACGCTTTTGCGACTTTTGGACGTCACAAGCGATGTTGACGTTACGTCACTACGTCACTATACGTCATCCATTGTTGTCTTTAATGTATCAAACTGTTGTTAATGATTGATAATAAGAATGTGAATGTAAAGAACACATATTTCATCTAATAATTGCAGAATCTTAAAGCTTATGTGGCATTTATGAATGTTGCAAACTCAAAAAAAGCTCATTTTAGCACGTTTTATTCGGATTAAACCAATTTCGGAAAGCATTTGTTTTACACTTACACAAACAGGGCTTGAGGAAAAATGAAGCAAACACTCACATCAAACGATTAATAAATTTTACCAGTTATGTTGCCATTCTTAGTTTACGGTACTCGTGCTTTTCGGCAAAACCTTACCCAATAAAAGGGGTTAGATTTCCTATGCCATGTTTGCTTTCGTATAATTCCATCGTTAAACAAACAACTTAACATTAAACATTTGTCCAAAACAATTAAATGAAGCAAATACGAATTGAGATTTATTTGCAAACACTTGCCCTTATCCGAATGGTTAAAGGCTATCGACCCCGTAATTGCAAACAAAACGAAGTACCATATTATGTTTACAACTCGTAATGAGCTACCAGGCGGCAAACTAAACGAAAAAAGCGCTAAGTAATCTTCCAGAATGCATATTTTTCAACGAAACGCATTTTCTGTATTTGTATTATATTCAGCCGCCCTAGAAGCTTAGTTGGTAAAGCCCCGGATTCGAATCCGCCCAGCTTATGTTAAGCTGTCCAGAAACATTGTAGCTCAGAAGGACCAGTTGAACATCTAGCCGCGATGTTGTACTGGGCATTTGGAAAGTTAAAGTATATATAAATGTTAACTACAATAGATTATGTAATAGTGATTGCAAATAAAATTGCTAATGCTTTAAAATGACACAATTAGAATCCATAACGTGCAGAAGACAAGTGCTTATTGTTTAAATCAGTGTTAAAACGTAAAGCGCGTTTGCACGAGTTAATGCGTACAAATGCCTGTTTGGGATTTAATACATGAACACGTTTTATTTGTTTGCCATTGCAACAATAGGGGAAGTGGTTAATGCACGCATTCACTATCTCAACAAATGGACGGAATATGATAATTTGACAAAGTTTAACGTCGATCTTATTGCATTGATTTGGCAGTTATGACATATGTTTTGACATCACATATACCAAGGGATACAAAATGCAAAAGTTTTAACGTTTCTTTAAACTTTTTCTACTATTCTAGATAGTTGTACAGATTGAAAAGTACCTTTGTCTCTTTTTTACAAAGCTTAGTAAGCATAGTTTAAAACATTTAAGAACATTGCTTTTGACATCTTTCAAGTTTAAAGTACACAACACAAATTCTTTAGACTGTGTACAGAATATAGGCAAATTATCAAGGACACATTTGTTCTCCATTTACACTATCACTTGTCTTGTTAAATAAATAGAGACATACTTTAAATTACATGATTTTTCTGGTAAGGGTGTTGTAGAAAATTATGTTTAAGCCAATTTACATGTAAACAAACACGAGTGAAAATGGAGTGCCAATGACTTTTATTTAGAGTAAGCTTTTAATCGCGGAAGACATTAAAATATATTTGATATAGTTAATGAGTAACGGTGTAAACATGTCACTGACTCTTGTTGTTTTCGAACAAAAATTGTAAAACAAGAAGCGCCGCAATGCGACGAAACCAGGTTTTCAACGATTCAACCAAGTATTAATGTGACAGGATTAAGAAACACAGATGGCAGTGAAGAAAAAATGATGCCGTTATTTTGGTTGCATGCACCAAGTTTGGTGTCAATAGGCCAAAGCAAACTAAAGTTATTGAGCGGAAACTGATTTTCTATTTTTAGTAACAGTGACCTTGACCTTGATCACAGACTTTTTGGTAGCAATCCCAAGCTGCGTCTTGATATAAGCTACCCATACACCAAGTTTGGTGTCAATAGGCCAAAGCAAACTAAAGATATTGAGCGGAAACTGAATTTCTATTTTTAGTAACAGTGACCTTGATCTTGATTACAGACACCTAGGTAGCAATCCCAAGCTACGCCTTGCACCAAGTTTGGTGTCAATAGGCCAAAGCAAACTTAAGTTATTGAGCGGAAACTGAATTTCTATTTTTAGTAACAGTGACCTTGACCTTGATCACAGGCACATGGGTAGCAATCCCAAGCTGCGTCTTGATATAAGCTCGTTATTTTTCTGTTAAAAACCTGGTTAAAAATATATACTTGTGTATTGAATAACGTCTATATAGATTCAAACAATACAAAGCCAGTCTCTAAGGACTAAATATATGTCATATTCTGACAGTTTGAGTACAATTGACGAAATGAAGTTACGGAGAAAAATGACGTCAGTTGCAGTTTTACATGATTAAGTTCAATTCAATTCAATGATAAAAATATTGACCTTTTATTAGATATGTTCACCTTTTCTTGTGTTTTGGTTACGATTTTAAAGGTGGTAAGCTTTTACATAAATAATGAGGATACCTTTATTCTATACGCAAAAATGTAATCTACGAACATAGCCCTCTTTAATAACACAACATTCCTAATATATCTGAAATAGTCAAATGGGACAATAATATCATACTTCGACACATACGCGTGTGTATTTGAGGCAGTCAGTAGATTATACAGTTATTTTCTATTGCTTACTTGAACATTAAAAACATATGCAGTCTGCAAGCAAAATATCAAAATTACTTGAACATTATTGATTGCTTAATCTGTCATAATTTAAAGTAAAGTGCTCTTAAAGTGCTTTTTGTGGCTTCTCAGACATCGCGGTATATAGAAAAGGTTTATTTAACAATCGAGCATCAAAATGATGCAATTGGCAATAGAATTCGTGTCAAAAGTACTTTATACCCCTGTTACACTAATACTCGTCCTCAGTACGTCCCAAAAGTTCGAACAGAACGGGCTTGAACGGCGTGAAAACGGAGCACTTGGTCGTAGTAGCAACCTATTGAGAACTGTTTGCGAACGTTATTAGACGAATAAGGACGAGTTTGGTCGAGATGGCCTCTCAAAATTTTGAACCGACTCAAAATATTTGAAAAGCTATCCCGTCCTGAAATAAGACGTAGTGCCATCGTACCGAAAACGAGATGCGATCGAATTACTGTTAGCAGTACGATCTCGTAACGACCTTGTCCGTTTCTAACTCGTTCATCTAGTCCGAACACCGACCTTACTCGATCGCATAACGTTCTTAGTGCGTCCTTACTCAGTG
>Ga0224511_10004602_pt1 | contig 10497 bp, 6 predicted proteins | sample SF_May12_sed_USG_2_FD_169988 | JGI IMG/M metagenome (GOLD analysis project Ga0224511, IMG submission 169988) | Sediment microbial communities from San Francisco Bay, California, United States - SF_May12_sed_USGS_8_1 | ecosystem: Environmental > Aquatic > Marine > Sediment | place: USA... | reverse complement strand
AGACACTGAGTGTGACTCCATCCCCATGCATTCCCCTCAGACACTGAGTGTGACTCCATCCCCATGCATTCCCCTCAGACACTGAGTGTGACTCCGTCTCCCTGCATTCCCCTCAGACACTAAGTGTGACTCCATCCCCCTACGTTTCCCTCAGACACTGAGTGTGACTCCATCCCCATGCATTCCCCTCAGACACTGAGTGTGACTCCATCCCCATGCATTCCCCTCAGACACTGAGTACGACTCTAGAATAGCATGCTCACCTATCTCAAACGTATATGCCAGATGTTTGGTAGTATCCGAGTTGGTGATTCTCACAGAGCATTCCCCCTCTCCATTATGTGTGTGGTTACGGTGTGAGGACTCCAGGTACATCACCTGACCAGGTTGCAGGGTGATGTCATGCTGGCAATCAGGAGGTTCCATATAAATCACCTGCGCAGTAAGAGATAAATTATAAGATTAGCGGGATTGCTCAGTGGTAAAGCGCTGGGCCGGCAACCATGGAACCTGGGTTCATAACCCTATCATGGCAGGCCACTAGTATAGAAGGATAGTAGAGCACTGAGCTGGCAGGCTCCTGTTGTGAGTATGAGTTCCTGACTACCATGTTAGCTCCATACAGTAACAAGCCTCACCATGAGGTGGAAGTATTGACACTGACCAGCTAACGGCGCTCCGTGCTAAGCCGTAACTGGTGGGGAAAAAAATCTAAACCGTAGCTTCACCATAACAGTCAAGACACCATACGAGAAATAATGTCATTTCTGTGAGCTTTACTCCGCCACTGGGGGAGTAAGGATGCAAGCCAACATAACAGTGCCAGTCCAAACCCTAGATAAGGGAGGAAGGTTGGTGGCAGGAAGGACATCCGATGATTTGTATAACTGTGGCAAAATCAAATGGTGTGGCCCTTAAAAAGTCCGCACCAATGACCCCAAACACAAAGAAAGCCAAAAATAAAATGTCAGTGGAATGAACTTAAACTCAGACTTTAAACCAAGAGAAGCGGTGACTTGTTGATAGCATACTGATTGGTCCATGGTTCACCTCCCAGTGAGAGCAAAACTTGATTGTTTAGATGGATCGCGATGTTAAATAAAGAAGGCTCCCCGATCTTTTCTACAGGATACCCCATAGGGATAATGAGATAACGCAGTCATTAAAAGTGCTGGGCTTGCAACTGTGAGAACCAGGGTTTGAATCCAGGCCATTGCGAGTCCCGTTATGAGCAAGACCTCCTCACATAAATCCTACCTCCTACCGCACTGGTAAGTCTCAACACTAGGAGGTTCATTAAATAGGACAGCCAAGTGCCCGTGTAGAAAAAAATACCATCCTGGACACAACCCATTGGTCTACCGGTGCTATCCATGTAAAACTGAATGGTCTCTTCTTGTTTAAACGGCAAGGTTTAAGACTTTTCGGGGTTTAGGGATTCTTAGCAGCAAAAGTTCGTCACTATAACTAGCTTTTTAGTCTGTGCACCTAATGGCTCCCACATCAATTATGTACATATTACTATGTAATAGCATACTGATGCAATTCTGCCTGGTATATTCCTAGACCTGAGTAAGTGTCTAGGAAGGATGAGCAGTAGGCAGCTAATTCACGCCCCCATGACGCAAACTGTGATGGATACAGGCAGTTGCCAGCATACCTATATGAAAAATCACCCCTTTGGCTCAGCCAAAAACTTGTCTTTATGAGATCATCCTGTTTTACCATCATTAAACCAACGGCTTGTTTTTCAGGATAGTATATACTTTGAGTCATAGCGTTGGTATTCTAGGGGTAGAACTCCTTTAATTAATGCTTGATCCAATTCCAGTGAGGGAGAAAGCACAAAGTGACGCACAAACTCGGAATCGAAATCAGGTCACCTGCATGGGCAAAAGTCAAATGCGCTACCTACTGCTACTTCCATGTAGAGACGCTACAGATTAACTACGCCACGCTACACTACGCTGCACTACGCTACACTACGCTGCACTACGCTGCACTACGCTACACCACGCTACACTAGGCCACGCCACGCCACGCCACGCCACGCTACGCCACACTACGCCACACTACGCCACACTACGCCACACTACACCACGCTGACACTGGGTTTTCATGATCTGAACTGGGCCGATCCAGTGAAGTTCACTCCTGGCTGAATTGAAAATGCCATCAGTTTCCATGGTTCGATCCAATACCTAATATAGGAGTTGTCTTCTACCTATCAGATCTAAATTAGTTGCGGAATACTCTTTGAACTCAGTGTAATACACACAGCCCTTCATTTTGTAATTCCATTTCGCCATTTTCCTTGATAACTTTCACTTTGTTTCGCAATGTTATCTAATATGGCACTGCTGGCAGGGGCATTGATTAACCTAATTCTTCTTGCAAGAACACACCATAAACTCTGAAAGGTTAGTAATTCCAGACAAAAGATTTCTTCTTGAGTGATTCACACTAATTATTTCTTTAAATGGGCAGTGTCACTGACAGCTTTGTCCTCCTTGAACTGTTTCCGTTTAATAAGACATAAGCTATGATAAGGGTCTATTACTCATTAGGATGTTAAAATAACTGTTATTTATATATCAACAAGTAAAAATGGAATCAGGAGCAATACCAGTAGTCATCGACTGGCAGTTTGGTGGCTACCACAACTTAATGGCAGACTTCAATCTGGTACCACACGGCCATGCAGTAAGGCTACATGGCTGATTGCCAAATTGAGTTAAGCGATAATAAACTTGACTTACTATTCCATCGGTGACTATCTGTTTGGTCGCATTGTAGTCTGAGCTGTGATCGTGATCCTGGTCTACGATCACCACATTGTGTTTTCCACTAGCTACACAGCCTAACACGAGTGTACATATAAGGGCTACAACAACAAAAAACCCGTATATGTGTTGTATAGTAGGCACCTCAGTGGTACTAGAGGTAATCACAGATGGTGAGGTGACATCAGTAAAGAGCAAAAACTGTAATTTGATATTTGCATCAAATTGAGCGGAACAGAACAAAACATGAATGTCTGCATCTAGCTATTGAGGAAATGCCCAACGGAAGAATATCCTTAAATGTCACAGTATCTTATGTACATCTAAAATCCACGCGTTTGCTGTTGCATGAAATGCCCCAAGCTCATTATATTTAGCATAGTCTTAACACATGTCTTTATGATAAACATATGCACCCGATGACTTTTCACCATTTTCATTGTAGGCAGCAGTTACGTCTGGCCTGTTCAGTGGATGGACCGGGACCATTGTCTATCATAACAAAATATTGATTTGGCATACATAAACATCTCAACTGCTAGCTAAGCTGAATCGGGATCAACTTTCACCTTCACAAGTTACGTTTTATTTTGTTCCATCATTCCCCACATCTCGTATGCATGGCATAATTGTACTCTTTCTCTCGCTACATATGGTCATGTCCAAGTAACAGAACTAGCAAAGAGCTTGATCTAACACACTGGTCACCATACCATATTTCTGTCAGTGGAATATCTACCACATGGAGCTAAGCCAGAGGTTTTAACCCTATGGTTTCAAACAGATCGATCACACTTATAGGTGGCCATGTATTACAAACACATGCTGTGATCTGGCCATTCCTAATTCACATGAAGCAAATCAATAGTGCAATGAAATATTATGGTAATGGACCATTCAAGAGCTCTCATCTACATTCAGTCTCTCAACAATTCATTGTTTCCTGTGTATGTGACCGGTGGCAGTAAAAACTACAATTTGAAGCCTCCCCAGATAGTCACTTCTTTTCCCTCCTTTCACTTAAAGAGTTTTTTACTTAGAGCTCTCCAACGTGGCTCTTATCTAGGGACCAAGTTGAATCGAAAGAATGTCATGTCTCCGTAAGACCGTGACAGAATGGTTATCAGAACTAAGGAGTAGTGCAGAAACTGGTCCACTAAGTCGATTACACTCAACGTTTCCTAGGATGAGTCATTTAAAGACTTTCTGCTTGCTCCCGTGTGTCCCATAGAAGCCTCCCCTGTTGAACGCAAATCCAAACCCTGGAATCCGAAATCCAAGTCAAGTGACAACCAACGATAACCTATGTCCCTGCTATGCCTATGTTATACATGTATGTTTTGGTATATATCTTACAAAACATATGCATCCCGGCATATATCAGCGATTATGTTGTCCGTGTAGGATTAGGTTTTCGTTCTGCATTCTTTTCCGACCTAAAGTGTCTGCTGGAGTCTGCTCTATTTATCAGCACAAATCACTGTTTTAATTGGTCAATAACCATGTATAAACCAAACGCAAGTCGAGGCCAACTGTCTGCCTCCTGGGATCGTTTTCGAATCCAACCAAGGCTGTGACGAATTCGGGAAATTGATGATGGCCTGTCTAGAGGCAACATATGATGTGATATTGATCGCTATACCTCTCATTATTTAGAGTCTTGTAGTTGTATGTAATGCACGTATTGGAGGCATTTTTATATCAGCGCCCACCTAAGATGCAATTGTATTAATACTGCATTTCAAACTCTCAGTCACACCGGCACACCGGTGTATGACATCAAGGCTATTGAAAGGGTGAACACATATTGGGAAAGGGCCAGAGACTCAACGAAATGATCCACATACCGGAGAAACTGTACTGCACAAGCCCGTCTACCTACTGAATGATAAATCAAGTCAAACCAAGAAATTTCTAACAGATAAACAAACATGAATTTCTTGCTGACGAACATTATATCAGGCTTTCCCCGCGAAGTGATTGTGAAAGCGACTTGCACAAATGGGCGCATTATTTTATGCATGTTGCATTCGTATGTAAATATATTGCGCTTGCATGCAGTTATCACGGCTCATTCGATATACATAATAGCCACAACCGATGTTTGATTGAGTCCTCATCACAAATTATGGAACCTGATGTAATTGACAAGAAATATTATCGGAAAAAGAGCTTGGGTAACTTACTGGTAAGTTGCAGATTGAGTTGGACCCAACCCATACTCAGTATCACCTCATGGATATGCGCTCTAGACAATCGCTGCGTAATACTTAATAGAATTGTTTAATCCGATTGTTGAACCGGAGTCCGCATGAACAGCACAATTGTTCTCAAGAAGAGCTGCTGACTAACAAATGCCTCAGCTATGTGAGCAGCTCCCATGCACAGCGATATTGATCCGGCTAATGCAGTGATGTAAATACTGTGTTGAGCAAGCGCATTGTATAAATATGATCGGCAATCAATGAAAACAAGACTGGCAAAAAAAATTACAAGATAACCATTAGCCAAGTTAAGGCTGATCCGGAATTAGGTGCTTAGGTTATTACGACTGGTTCAATTTATTTTTGGAACATGTCACTCTATACTTTTACTTATGCTGGTAATCGATTAAAATACCCACATGCTTCCTCCCTGTTGATTTGTCCTACATAGTTTCGTGACATTATATGGACACAGTAAATAGGAGGAACTAATGAACAAAATACAGACGTAAACCATTAGCTATAATATATTTATGATACTAATAGCTATTGGGTGTCTATGGGTAATTGACATTAAACGCTCTACGCGGGTTTGCCTGTTGGTTTTCCATGGGGGGCTGATGGCAGAGACCCAATTTAACTGCTGGGGGACATCAATGGCGAATACAATAGACAAGGCTTACGACAACTGTATCCGTGTAATTGTGCGACTACCCAATCGAAAGATGAGTGTAAGATAGATTGGGGAGGGACAAATGTGTCAGTTTGCCCAAAAGACTGACCAAGTCAGGTAACTTTACTCTTCAGCAAATGATGGGTCAGATTGGTCAATAGAACCACCGGTCACCACAATACCCAGCCGGGCCAACGGGTAGTACGTACCAGTGAAAAACTATTGGGAGTTCTCTTCCCTTTAAACCCATTATTGTCCAGTTGTCACGGTTTGCTGAAAGTTGATTGCTTTCCGCGTTCAAAGCCTGACTTTCAAGAACACCGATTCTGTTGTACGCGCAGTTAAAGAGATCAATTTAATAGAGCGTCTGATGAAGAAAAGCTATCCATGATCTCAGTTTAATACAGACCATTAAACACAACACGCGTAGGAATTGGGCTAGACGAAGTGGTAGCCTAAGACGTAGCAGTAGTTCTATGTGATATCAGTGTGACTATCATACATGTGAGTATCAGCACATTTTCTTTTGTTTGATCTCTTTACCATTATGATAAAGCCGCCGGATAAAATACTTGTTTTTTCACCAGTTATGGGTTAGCGAGAAGCACCATGAGTGGGTTAATATCAATGGTTCACCTCATACTGAGGCTTGTTTCTGTTTTGAGCTATATAGGATTGATGTGAGGAGCTCATCGTCACAATGGGATCGCAGTATGACCGGAATTCATAGTTGTAAGCCCGGCACTTGACCACTGAGCTATCCCGCTATCCCATAAACATATATTCATTCCACCAAGTTTAGTGTATCCTTGCATATAGTTAAAACAGACTATAGAATTCACAAATCTGTGACTGGAAATGATAAAGGTATACATTTTTTAACGTTCTACCGATAATTCAGCATATTTTATAAAGCAAACCAGTTTAACTAGAGCCTCACTCTGGAGTAGTCGAAGCTAGAAAATACGCACAAACCTCATACTCACTGTAGAGTCCAGCATGATTTGAATGAAATCTAGGATTATCCTAGGTTGAACCTAAAGCTGGACCATAGAGCCATCCCTACCTATCAGCTGATCTATCATTTGTAGGATATGGAGGTCAGCCCCAGTACCAAGAATCATACAGGAGCTTCATCCATGACAGAACATATGAGGGCGGATTTTATTATCTTCGTCCAGATTTTCCTATCACTTATAATGGCGATAGGAACAATCGGGAATTCCCTTACCATCATAGCAATAATCACGTGCAAAAAGCATCGCACAACACAAAACGTCTACATGGGCGGTTTGGCGATTTCAGATTTATTAGTGTGTATGACCCTGCCACCTTACACTATTTGGCAACTATCAGTGGACCGAGCATCACATATGATCATGCTAACTCATGATGACAATGATGTTATCTGTAAGATGCTTGGTATGCTTTTTATAGGGGCCTTAATGAGCTCCATTCACCATCTTTCAGCTGTAGCTATAAACCGCTACATTCTGATAATGAAACCGGCCCATGTCTATATGAAACTGTACACAAAACAGAGAGTCATTGGTAGCATTTGCCTTATCTGGGTGGTTTCTCTTGCCAGTTTGTTACCGGGTATACTGGGTTTTGGAAGTTTTGGTTACAATGTATATTTAGGCGCTTGTGTGGTCACAGATGAGCCCATGTCAAAAATAATGGCCATGACAATTTTGTTTGTACCAACTTTTTGTGTTTGTTTCTCAGTGATGATCTTTGCTTACATACGCATCATGCTCTACTTTCGGAGTGTTTCTAGAGGTCTCCATATGCATCGCGGTGCACCAAGTGTAACCGTGGATACGACCGAAAGAGTTTCAGACCTCCAACAAGGGGGAGCTGCAAGCGCTTCATCTAAACGCATAAAAAAAGAAATGTTTGTGATTGTAAAACTTTGTACAATCTTCGCTGTATTTGTAGTTTGTTGGGCTCCTGTAAGCCTTGTATTTTTCTTGAATGACTTAGCTTTAGCAGCACCAATATGGTTACAGAGACTGTTTTTTTGCATAGCAATTAGTAGCTCCGGTATTAATGTGTTCATTTACGCTGGTATGAGTAAGTCAATCCGACAGCCGTACAGAGAAATACTGCTTTGCAAATGGAAAAGTAGCAATCATTGAAAATAATCTTGAACTGTTGTCTGTGGTACGCTTATTTCATTAAAGAGTTAAACGCTTTAATCTGATAAGTGCCGCACACAATTAACCCTGTCTGCTGGAATACACGCTGACATTTGTAGATGCAGAACAACAAGGTAATGAAAAGAAGGATGCAGATCTCGAACCGAAAGAGAAGTATAGCTCCTTCTGTTCATACAATAATTTGCAAATTTGCAAAATTGCAAAAAATGTATGCAACAATCACCACGGGAGGCTCGAAAGGATTGATCACCATGAGAATTAATAAATACAACAGCCATACAACAGCCATACAACAGCCATACAACAGCCATACAACAGCCATACAACAGCCATACAACAGCCATACAACAGCCATACAACAGCCATATAACAGCCGTATAACAGCCATAACTCACTATCTAAATCGAACGGCCCTAAAAAAGAGCTAAGCATTTCGTTTTGGAGTGGCTAGTGCGACATCTTTGGGTTTGAGTGAGCCTGTGCAGGGGGATTTATTTTTTGGTGATATAGAAGAGAACCATTGAGGTGGAGATCATTAATATTGCCTGCATGGTTGAGCAGAAAATTTGTCTTGGCAGTCTACTGATGAGCCAGAAATATGCAAACTTCCGCGCTCTTTTTTACTTCCATGGTAAGGATGGGGTTTGAAGACAAGGTACATCGGGTACACATCAAACTGAATGGCACAGCAGTAAGGGAATGAATGAGTGACCGACCTGCTCCCAACAGTGCAAAACAAATTACAAATCTCTAGTACTGACATGAATGGGTGATTTTATATCTCCATGACAGAATTATAGGAGTGATGCAGAAATCGGCCTACTGAGTCTATTTCCCTCACCGTTTCCAGAGGTGAATCATTAGGAGACTTTCTGCTTACACCCTGTACCCCATAAAGAAGGTGACTCCATGTGTACTGATATTATATGTGGAGATAAAGGCGAACTGTCCTATCAGTCAACAATATTAGACCAGGGCCATTGCGTAAGGCAGTAAGTCATAACACAAAGTCTAAGTAGTATCCAAGTTAGATGCTGGCAACTATGGGTGGGAGACTAAGCAGAGCTAGAGGGAACAATGAGAATGAACCTAATCAGCAAGTGGTAAGTTATAGGTGTTTGTGATGGTTGCTTGAAAGCAACTTGAAAGTGTCATAGACAGTGAAGTGTAAATTGTATAACTCGGATCAGGCACTGGCAGACAATTATGATTGTACTGGATACTGCGTATAAAACTATAACATCTATAACATCTATAAATTTGTTCTTTTACTCTGGATAATAGTAATAATTGTTTATATGGTAAACCCATATTGCTTTACTCTGCTTAGAGATTTTCCAATAAGATTCTATGATTGATCAACAAAACTATCTCAAGATGGATGAGATTTTTGTTGAAGTAAGAAACAATAAAACCAAGTCATAGATAGACACAGTACATTATACATTATAAATTAAGGTTTCCGTGCTGGTTTGATGCGCCATTCGAGTGTGAACATAGTCTGTGCGAAATGACTGCCTTACCAGGACCACTTGTTATTGCAGGCCCAAGATGCAGTAAGTGGTAATGAGGAACCAGCTCCGGTAAACCCCGCTCACCCGGAAAGAACCGCCGAGCAGCAAGCCCAAGTATACATTCGTCTTGATCATCCATCTGTATTTCATTTGATGGAAATCTGTGTTTCTGTTCTACCGTTCATTTTGTGCTTTAATCTTTCTTCAGGTAACAGCTAGCAAACACGATTTCAATGTTTGCGCATTAAGACTGTTTCGCAGAAAGTTAAATTCCTCCAATACTCCAAGAATAGAAATCAAAGGAAAAGCAGAGTCTTACCCATTCTGGATGAGTTCACAGAGTCTTATCACTCAGCAGACAGGAGATTCAAGTGACCAAGTTATGGTGAGACAAATCTGCAGCTATTTGGAGAGCAACCATGACTTCGCTGTTAGAATGAGCAAGTTGTGTGCAGCAAGACATGGGGTCAGATTCCCGAAAAGCCACCGGTGGTCGCAACCAATCCTAATAATCTTTTCAGCATAATAAAATCTCCCTGCTAACCTGGGAGGAAATCTTTCACTCTGCACAGGGAATAATAATCTGGAGTCAAACTGTATGAACAGAATAAAACAAAGCTAATGCTTATAAGTGAGATAGGTTTAGAAAGGAAAGAAGAAATTTTTTGACATTAAAAACATCACTAAGCCAGAGGCTGGTTTCCAGGCTGGGCCATGGTGTGCCCCATATCAAAGAGTATACCAAGATAGATAACGTGAATAACTTGAATGCTTAGAGCAATGGAGCACCTTTGACCCCTGTAACTAGAGCCCCTATTAAGACCCACATTATTATTCCCTGTATGGGGTCGTGGAGTTTGCTCCCTGGTCAGTAAGGAAACTTTGTTGGAGGTGAGGAGCACAGTGAGATTGAGATTCTAACCACTAAACCACTGCTGCCCACTATTTCACCTTGTAACGAGATAGCCACATAGCTCAGTGGTAGAGTGCTTAGCTCACAACCAGGGAAACCTGGGTTGAATCCCAGTATAGTAGCCCCCCCCCCCAGATGTTTTCCTCACTTTAATACTAGCTCAAGATAAAAACAAGCCTTGTTATGAGGTGGAGCATAAATACTGACCCGCTTGTGGCGCTCCATGCTATGCTGTAACCAGTGACAGT
>Ga0224511_10004601_pt1 | contig 10497 bp, 4 predicted proteins | sample SF_May12_sed_USG_2_FD_169988 | JGI IMG/M metagenome (GOLD analysis project Ga0224511, IMG submission 169988) | Sediment microbial communities from San Francisco Bay, California, United States - SF_May12_sed_USGS_8_1 | ecosystem: Environmental > Aquatic > Marine > Sediment | place: USA... | reverse complement strand
GCGGGCATATATTTATTCACGTCTTATGTATAAAACAGACATTATGTATAAATTACATACTCAAATTAATAAGTTAAACATTGGCAAGCTGGACTCGACGCGAAGCCTAAAATACACCAGGAAGATAGTTGACATGGATTAATATAAATGCACTTTTAGACAAGTGTCAAAGTCAATCATGGGTTATAAAATTAGTCAAGCTAATTTAAAAGAAACTTGTGAATGAATTTTCCAAAATTCTGACGTAAAGACTGCCAGCTTATCGACGCGTTTTCGTCACATCTATTCAGCGTTTTCATGCACTTTCATTGACAACCGCCGCGTTCCTTTCATGAGACGCCAGATTGTGCGCCACTGTAGAAGTTTGGATCTATTATGACAACAGTAACATCGCCTCTACCGATGAGCAATCGCTTAAACCACATGAGAGGCCATAAACCACAAAAATCCACCAACGCAATTGACGGAAAATAACGTAAACGGCCGAACCTCGAGTTAGGCCGAACGTTCTAGATTCTTGTTGGTTTAGGTGGAGGTGGACACTTGACATGGTAATCAGTGATAGTCAAACAAATCAATCTTCAAGATGATCTTTTTTATTTGAAATACTGCTAACTTGTTCTACTCTATGAACCTGGAGTAGACGGTATTCCTGCTTTTGATGTGAAAAACTAGGTTAATAGTGCCACACTTGTGACACAATGTAAACAATGTTAATTTAAATATGAAGATACCAATTAAAATTTTGAAATTCGTTAAAAAGGTTTCTGGCTTGTTTTTATCCCTTTAAAATTTGAAAGGTTAAATATACATTCCAACATAAGACGTACAAACTATATTTACTATCCGTACTAAGACCTCATAAACATAATTTATTTATCCAAATATGGTAATGAGTAAAACAAAAACCAGTCATTCAGTACATGTTTTATTAATATCTTAAACCGTAAAACATGAAATGCATTCGGCAATCAATTAAAAACATCTTTTGTGTCATCGACTCGTGTTCTCGTCTGCTAAAGAAGTCGTCTGCATGTCGTCAAGCACGGTCTGCGTCCTCCCGCGTCCTCCCGCGCTGATCAGCGTTCCGCCGTAGTAACCACGGAATGCAGCAACGCGGGTCGAGCTGAGCTGGTGTGCCCATGACGCAATGGGCTGCGACAAGGAAACTCGCGCATTCTTATGCTAAATAATTTGATTGAATTTCAATAGTAATTGTGGTTAGATTTACAACTTTATAGGAATGACCACGGGAAGGGGTTGGTCTCAAAGACGCATGTTAAAACATTACATGCAAAATTATTTAAAGGTGCGATAACGATTATTCTGCAAATACAAATGTGAATTAATTTCGAATGTGTCCTAGCTTTTGGCGAGTCGAGTGAACTTAGTTCAGTGTTCGTTACATCCCACAAACGAGTCGTGCTCTAATGAACTAAGTTGTGGGAACCTGATTTAAAGCATCTGAAGGTTTGTTTACAGATGACAAACGTTTTCCAATGTCACGATATTAAAATAAAAACTGTATTTTGTTTCAGAAGTTTTATCTGTAATCTGTCGCTATGACGTCAATGCAAGGATGCTGCGCATCTAAATATACCGGGTATATATACCCTAACATTAGGAATTTACGAATATCATTGTGATGCGATCTTCTGCGGGGATGTCTAGGCAAACGTTTAATCAATAGGATGTTTGTAATTGACATTTTTCTTTTGTATTTTGAAATAGCAAATTTTGGTGTTTTTGTTTTAATTCTATCCCAAATGATTACGTGTGTAATGGGATGTTTATTTTCCGTCTCTGATATCTCAGTAAACGGAACATAACATCCCCTATTCCTGGTAAAGTCTTAATGCAACCTGCGTTTCAGAGACTACTGGAGTATATGAATCATAATACAATTGCAAATAAAACGAAGAATTATGATATGCAACATTCAACATTCATTTAATAAGTCGTCTGAAACACCAAGAAGGACATCTTTTCCAACCATGTCTTGTTGGGAGTTGGCCCAACTCCGATAACTAACAAACAACAATACTTTCACAAGTATCTTGCATTTTGCACGCAGTGTTTTGAACGCTAACAGTAACTAGCATGTTAATGTTTGATTAACGGGCCTGGAAGGTTTGTTCGTAGTATTACGATGTATAGTGCGAACAATTGTTTTTTGTTTATTGTATTTTAAGTACAGTGCAAAATGACAGATACTGTGGAAAGAAAAACACAATTTATTACAAACAAATAAATCGCAACGTTAAATACCATTGACAAACACGGTTATGTAAGTATGAATATATGACTTAAAATGAATTTATGTTTTGTTGTACAAGTTGGCATTTATTAGTGATACGTTTGATGAATATATAACCCCACTCAGTTTTAACATAAACAACATACAAACATGTAAATATAAAAGCATAGATTATGTATTTTTAATTTATAGCCGAACAGAAATGACTTTTGGTCTACATCTTTTCTTGTACAAAATATATATTTAAACCTAAATGACCTTAATTAAATGTGGGACATATACACCTAGTTTACATAATAGCGCATGTTTGATCTACCTGCGACTACTACAGACCGCGTATTGTGTTTTGTGCGATGTGAACAGCGCGCGGCCATACTCGAGACTGCTGACTGAACGCTGAGCGAACTTTCGTATTTATACTCGACTATATTTAGTGAGTGATGTAGTAAAACTGCATACTGGCGTAATCTTCCGTGTGGCGAGATTAAACTTCCCACAGTATCGAATCACTCAATGATACGTAAAGAGAATTGTAGGAATGTAAACTGTGTTTCGGTAGGCATGGTGAAATCTGAACGAACGTGCACACGTGCACACAAAAGAACAGTCAGCGTTCATTCAGTGTTTTAGAAGAAGATCCTTTGATTGCACCCGCCAAACATCCCCATGTGAATGCCAGCTCCTTCCTTGTTTTCGCACCATCGTGTCATGATTATAGTCGAACTTTTAAACATAATAAAATAAGAACAATCTCCGACACTAATATTTTCACAAAACACGAAATAAATGAAAAGAAACGCTATCATGTTAGTCTAATTCAGAGACGGTTTGATTTATCTTAACGCAGTCAACGCTTTTATAAAGTTAAGCGTATTTGCACCATCCGTGCTTATTGTCTTTGCATCTTTTAGTTTATATTTACATGAATCGCACTGGTCAGAAAGCACAGAGGACATATAGATACCCAGAAAGTTTTACGCGGTAGTAACAAATTCGAAGAAAAACACCCACCGGCAGGCTTCCAGTCTCACCAAGTAATGCAGCAAGCGGCCTGTTTTCACCAGGTAAAGTACCACGTGATTCCCAGACAGACACGAGGTCGCGAAATTGGAGCACGGGGAATTTTCCCGACTGGCGTGACATGTGGTGGTTTTACCCCCGTCTCCACACAGCGATTGCAGAATGAGAAATGTGGAATAATTGTTGGTTTGTTTGTCATTATAACATTTGGGCGTTTGAAGGGAAACATTTGCGATTCCTGCAGTTAGGAACAGTAAAGACCACTTACCGGGGTACTCAGTATACTAGTATTATACGGAGAGGACCGATTGTCTACCAGACTTCACAGGTCTCGCTGTCTGTTATCAACGTCTTGAGAAGAAGGTTAGGCATCTTCACTATGACTTTGATGTTGCTATTCTTGTGAAGAAACTACTAGGTGGACATTGTACTAATTGCACTATCATTGCAAATGTGTTCTCTTAACAAGACAGTACCGGCTATATGTAGCAATACCCAGACAAGTTTGTGTTATCTTTAACATTTAATTCGAGACAATAATGAATTCATTAGCGCATGGATCAAACTGGTCTTAACAATTAAGATACTAAACTCGGACCATGCATATCTATCGTCTTGACCCTGGTCGCCAGCGGACACCGGCCACTTTTTAATGCAAGATGTTCTTTCTCAAAAATATTGTTTTTGAAATCTCTTAGTGTATTTTTGTCACCGAGTTTATTATCATGTTTAACAAGTGTGCTGATAAAAAAGCACCTTAATATATATTATACTCTGTCGTTCAGTGAGGTGTTTTTTTCTGAAAAAAAAGAAAGCCATTGCTCATCTTAAAATCATATAAAACAGGATACAGCCTAAACAATACATTTATGAAAATCGTTGCGCACGTCTGACTTAACAAAATACGCACACTTTAACGCTATGTTTAGACTAATCAGGCATTAAATGCTCTAACAAAGTCTGCCACTAAATGGCATTCTAGCATTTCAGCGGTGCAGGAACCTACTTGGCACCGACAGTATCGTAGACAGGTTAAATGATTTAATCGTTTTTCGCACTATTTTACACGTTCCTAGTATAGTAAAAATTGTTTACATTTCAAACAATTGTATCATCTGCGCACATTAATTATTCGCTCTTTAGATGTGACTTTACTTGGTACTGAACAACCAAGTCGCCATTCAAGAATACAACACATTGCCGAAAGGAACAACCATTTCAACGTGTTAATGCTAGGCTTCATAATGCAGCATTCTTCAAATGTTTTACAAGGAGGTATTGTGCACGTTTCATTAATATTTCGAGACAGCGCATGTGTGACAGTCTAATTAGAAGCTGTCAATTACCTTTGAATTGGCTCCTAATACCACCGTCCGTACGTGGGGAAACTGAATCGCGTATAGCGATACGTTCAGTGAACCCGTCTTCCTAATGGTACGAAATACTATCACTTATGACAAATATTCCATTGCAATTCAGTTAATAAATTCCTTTTAATTAAAAGTTTACTTTTTTGCTGGCTTAATGTGGAGAAAGAAATCATTTGGCGAGAAAACACGTGAACACTATCATTTAAGCCTGTCTGCAACCGCAAACATATTTTCATAATTGTTGTTTAGAATAAAAAGTCCACCAGTTCAGAGAAAACAAGCTGTGCATTAAAATCCCCCTTAAAACTGGTGATAATGAATATATCGGCTTTTCAAAGTTGCAGCTTATGTTTATACGAGTTTTTTCTTCGATTATTTCTATAATGATTGCTTCACCCTTGACATTATTTTCAAGTGTTCAATAAATGGATATCTCAGATATTATCTGTTGATTCGCGCTTATTGTCATGTCCGATACTTTATTATACGTATTAGACTGTTTACTCTAAACAGAAAACAAACTCACTGCATTTCATACAAATATAAATTTATTTTTCATATCAACATTTTACAGTCCACCGAGGTGGACCGCTCAAACGTAATATCAACAACTTCACGTCCAAAATATCAGAGATCGAGTTACAATATAACAATATACTTTAAAACAACTATATATATAAAACAAAAATGATTCAATAAGTGTTTTTACATTCTCTCAATGTTTCGATGTTATTGTTGTAACAATTTTCGTATAAAAATCTTTACTTCTCTTCTCGATATCAGGCAGAATAAAAATATGTCAATGGCACAAGTGTACACAATTTAAATATGTTGACTAGCACGGCACTTATAAGGCGTAGGAAAAACAACAAGTAAGTCAGTGTTATACACAAACATATCAACAATTAACTAACTAACAGAGTAAACATGCATCATCTGAAAGCCGCATAAAAGCATTGCTACCAAGTCATGTAAGTTTTGTTCTAATATCAGTTTGATCCATAATGGCCCCGATATAGCATCAACAATGCAAATAAACAATAGCACAGAGATATTTAAGTTATTCCGGTTAAATAAAGATGTTCTAAGCTACATGAGTATATGTTCGTGTTTAATAATGACCCGGCCGCACGTGCGGACCCGGCCACGTGACCTGTAAGGTCTACCAAACTATCTGTAGCCAGCCAAACGTTTGAACACATGTAATTGCACTTCACCAGGATTAGTAGAAGAGGACTAAATGCTAAAGTATGTTAAGGATAATTATCTCTATTCGTTGTTTCAATCTGAGCCAACCGTTGTAATAAAGCACTTATGTTTGTATATAACAATGTTACAAAATAGAAAAATATACAAAAATATAAATATCTCTTAAAGCACTTTAAGGCACTCAACGGAAGTGTTGTCTTTTGATTATAACGATATGCACTTGTAGAGCTAATATATATATTATTTCTATTTTAAACGTAATGTTCATTTTGATTTTAACAATAAATAACAATTTACAAAACACTGTTAAACATCTTTCTCGACCAGCAACAAATAAACACTCGGGAGTGGCAGCCTACGTCCTGACAAAATCATCCTTAAAGATTTGGACCTAAAGAAGTTCGGCGCTCATCCCTGAAAATCTCAATACATAAACCATGTATCGGAGTGAAGAATATATACATCTTGTGTTTGCTCTCCTCGTCTCTCAAGCCTCGCGGGGCGACCAGCGCCAGCACGAACTGCCCGGAGGCGAGGTGACCCAAACATGCTGGACCAGCCAGCTACAAAACTCGCATGGCAGAAGTCACAACGACTCTCTTAACACCAAAAGTGCGTTACAAATACCATAACATAGAACTATTCAATACAACATGTAACGAGTAACAAATGTTGTTCGGAATACAAATAGTCCTATTCAAAGCTTCGGGTCTTTGAAATGCTCACGCCAACAGTTCTGCTTCAAGCACCAGTCAGTTCTGTAACGATTACAGTCTGGGGCGGTTCGCCCTACCCTGACAGTTAGTTCATATGTGGCGCTTCATGTGCAGCGACAGATGGTCACTACGGGAGAAAGCGCGCTCGCACAAGTGGCACTGGAATGGCCGGTCACCCGTGTGTTTCCGGAAATGGCGGGTCAGTTCGTCTGAGCGCGCGAACTTCCAGCCGCATCCTTTCCACGTGCAGCAATAAGGCTTCTCACCGGTGTGTGTGCGTAAGTGGGCCTTCAGGTGTGAGCTCTTCGTGTACGTCTTTTGGCAACCGGGATGCGTGCATGTGTGCGTAGTCTGACGTTTACGGCCCCACGTGCGGCGCCCGCGTTTCTTAGGCTGCACGCCGGCTGGGTCCATGATGCTCTGTGGCAGTGCCAGCATGTCCACGAACTGCCTGGGAGATGATGGTGGTGTAACCATGCTAGGGGGCAGCTGGGTCATGTGGCCGCCGTGCATGGACTGCTGTGCCATCAGGAACTGCTGATACTGCTGCTGCTGGTAGCTGAGGGAGCTGAGGGCTGACGGATGCATGGGAGTGGAGTGGCGCATCTGTGGATGTTGTGACGTCATGCACTTTGTGGCGTATAGTTCGTGGCCCTTATGATGGGAGGGAATGTTCATTGGATAGCCCATCTGAGGTGAGATTGGTCCGCAACTTTGATGCATGGAGGTGGGAACGGATGCGTTGTACGAGGCGCATGGATTGCTCGCGTATTCCTGTTTCACGCACTTCAAGTCCATTTTGTTCACTTCCATGTCAGAACAGAGAGGAGATGATAATGAATTGTCCACATGTCCATTTGAAAAACTGTCGTACTTGATGTCCGGGATGTCGAGAAAGCTGGAGGAGAAGTCGGGAAGACTCTCCTGCATTCCGGGCTCTTTCTTCACTTTCGCGCCGTGATCGTCTGTGTACATGGACACGTTATTGTCCATCGTGTTGGAAAGAATGAAGTCAAGGTCGAGGAGATCGTCATACAGCTCCTGATTGACGCCGGCTGGCGCCGGAGATCCGCTTCCGGTGCTGCCCGGGCTACTGCACGTGTAACTGGAGGCCGGAGACTCGGGCGAGAACGCCGGCGACTCGGGAGCGCCCGTCTGCTCGCCGGTGTGATGGTTCTGATAGATGAACCGCTCGATCTCGTTCCAGCTCTGAAACACGCGAAAACAACGATGATTTAAACATCGGCATCCATCAAACTCATTGCACCATCACAATCATGAGATTGCGCGCAAGTGGAGTGCGACGGTGGATTCCACTTGACTTGCGGGGAGAATGGAATAGGTTTATTTCACTTATTAGTTTTCCATGAACACTGTTGTTTACATTTAACTATATATAAACAATGTTTCGAAGTCCTTAGTTGTTGCAACAGTATAATACAATGAAACAAGTTACAAAAGCAATATTATTTAAATACAAGCTTGATTTAAGCATTTTAATGAGACTTTAATTGAATGCTATTACTAATTACATACAGAATGTGCTGTATTTTGAATGCTTAAACATAATTGCAAAAGCTCTTTAAAACAAAGTGATAATGTACAAGCAAAGAATAACCAAGTGTGATTTAAATCAATATTTACAGTTTAAGTTATTTTCTTTAGCGATAGCACGAATAGTGAAAGTAGAAATAAAATAATTTAATACCTCAGTCATCTCTTGATATTCCATTCCCAAATGATCTAACATTTTCACTGTATGATGTTATGTCACTATTAAATAATATTTGCAATAAATGTTAACAAATTTTATGCAACTGTCCGGTCGGAAAGAAATTCCAAAACAAATTGACTACAGCCACAACTGCCATGTACATTGTACTTACGTTTCGTCTCCGCCAATCGCAGCGCGCGGCTATATTTAAACCCTATATAAACTTCAGCTCCGGTATTTCTATTCAGTATGTATCTGAGCTGTGTGCGGGGTGAGCTCATGAGAAAATGTTTCGTGCTGTCTGATTACTCATTGTTTAATGAAAATGAATGACGTATAATTATATCGCAATATTGTGTTATTTACTAACAAGATTTCTGGTATTTCATTTTGTTACCGTCCTTTCATTTGACTTTAGTTAACCACAGGTTGTTTAATAGTATTGATAAACAAACTATCCCTGAAATGAGGGCCAGAAATGTCCTGTTTAAAACTAAAATACGTGACTTAAGAATTACAAAACTAGTACAGGGTACTGTTAAAAGTGGAACATAAATTACCACTATAACACGATGCACGTAATTTTCCTAAGCATTAATGATTGACTTTACTCAGTATATACAAAGTAATGCGAGTTTAATGTAAAATATATAAGAAAGAAAGTTTGAAAATACGTTCATAAAATGATGCTATATAGTAACCAATTTTCTGATCTCATTTTTTTCTTCAAAATTGCATCATATGGTTATATACTTTGTTAATAAACACGGCTAGACCTAGTATTTTAATGCAGACAATTATGTGTTATGTGCAGAAAGTATTATTTTCCGCGATACTGTGCTTGAGAACGCGTATTCTGGGCTCACATTTCGAGACGTTAAGGACGTATATTGATATGATTGTGCACAATTAACATTTCAACACAGACAACGTTCGCTTCATGCTTCCCTTCTTTCACAGACTGTGTGATAGCAAAAGTTTTTTTTCTAAAAATATGATGTAAAATCTCTAATTTCAAAATAAAAAATATAATAATAAGCGAATTGATAAAAATGCACGAACACTAGAGTAAAGGCTTTTCTGTTCCATGGGCACAAAATGGTGTCCACAAAAATGTGTATGATGCATTGCAATATTTCTGGGTTGGTGCACATGTATACTTCTTTAAAAGTAGTAAATCAATTTAAAGTGTAGCATTTATCAAAAAGCTATTTAGAATTTTGGGAAATGTTATTGATTTTGTTACTCGGAATGAGCTCAAGAGGCTTTAAGCGTTTTGTTGTTAGGGACATGGACTGAAAGTGTGATGCAGAGTTCAGTGCTCGTGTGATCATTACTTCTGTTAAAGTAAAAAAAAAAACTACAAGTACATGCACTTTACTAAAAAGTCAACAGGCATAAAAGAATAAAATTATATGTTAATGCTCTCGTATTTAATAAATAATATTTCTTTAATAACAGTATCCTGTCGTAGCACGACGTTTGACTAAAACGACAAACGGTATAATAACATGTGTATTTTCTATAAGACAAGATGCAGCCCATATATGTAAGGGAAACAACTCTAAAGTGTGAAGGTGTCATTTGTCATAAAGAAGTTGTTTCCCTTTCTAATCACAATACAGTTTGTTCTCGCTAGTCAGCACACGTTTGCAACGATACTTTGCCCCGGTAGGAATTGTGCCAGACTAGCAGCCTTCGTGTTCCTGTCCATGAAACAAAAAAACCACTCATTGATGGTAATACTTGATATATGCACACGTTGGCTAATACTTAGTAATTTACTAAGACGTATGCGTACGATCTCCACAAACTCCAATTACAAAAAAAAATATACTGGTACCCGGCTCGAGAAAGGTTAGGTCTCCATTATATTCCGTTAAAAAATTGGCAACAAAAGTCGAGTTTATATGCAGACCACTTAATCGGGAATGGATATATCTTGCCACTTGTTTGACCGGCATGTAATACGTTAAAATGATTATGTTTAGCCCTAAACAATGGGAAGCAACCCTTAAAGCCTTACGAAAGTGAACGAAGCAGTTGTATTTCTTTTATCTACGTTTAAATTCGAGTTCGCTACAACAGTATAATAATACACCTTTTCAGTTATTCAGAAGTGTTATTTCCCTTTGACAGGAAGTGCCTCTAACGACGTAGGATACTAAAAACCCGGGACCCGGGATCAGCCAGATCATGATAGAAATGCGA